>WLWD01001343.1_pt1 | contig 111893 bp, 77 predicted proteins | sample 6712731 | NCBI WGS metagenome assembly WLWD01 (sample SAMN12718690, study PRJNA576275) | sponge metagenome | isolation source: marine sponge | host: Mycale hentscheli | place: New Zealand: South Island, Marlborough, Capsize Point | collected 2014-11-01 | reverse complement strand
AGCATTGTATTAAAATGTTGAATTCTCATAAGACATGTGCTCATGTATATTGTTGATTGAAAGGAATGTACAATAGTAAGTTATTATTGATAATTTTTTAAAGTTGAGCAAATTATACTGTATAAACTACATTAGGAGAACACTAAATGGCATTTTTCATTGAAATTAACTTGACTTAAGTTATCTCAATACATTTTAAAGCAGATTTATTATGTCAATGTACATAGTACAAGAAGTAGGACAACATACCGATGTAGACGCGTCTTCGCACAATTGCTATCTCATACCTAGAAACTGAAGCTACAATCCTAAGAATGTGTTTACCGGGATTCACATTTCTATACATCAAGTAGCCAGATGCACCTAAGGGGACAATATACATAATTAAATTCATACCTACATTTTCATAGCACCAAACTCACAGTCTACTGAGTTTCCATCAAAGATGCATCGAACACTTGCAGGTTTGTTGGTAGAGAAAGACACTTGTACATTGTTTTTATTAGCAATTAGCGGGCTGCCATTATAGAGGGAGATTGCTAAAGGTGGTGCTGCAATGTAAAATATCAATTGTTATTATAAAATTCATTAAATTATATACATACTTCTCTCTTCACACAGCAGTCCAGTGAATTCTGTAGTACATGTGCATGTAATGCTAGAGCCTTGCTTGGAACATGTACCTCCATTCTGACAAGGATTGTTGGGACATTCTTCAATTACTGAAATCATAATAATGTAACAATTAATTTAGAATACTTGTATATATATTATATCAGGGATAAATTCAATGATGATATTATTTGAATGCAATAATCATTGTATAATATTTGATAAGGAGTAAGTGATGTTGAATAGATGAAATTATAGATCAAGTATTAATGTTAAAATAACCTGCATGTCTAATTAAACAATTTTTTATCTAGTCAGTCTAACGTACTGATGTAAGCAAATGGAAACAATAAGCCCGACAGGAAAGCAACATTAAAGTGATTTGATAATGGCTGAAATTTCTGCTTCTCATATATTTTCTTGGATGGCATTTAAAAGTTGTATAAAAGAAGTTAATGGGAGGCATTTTACTGTAAGTGTCCAACTCACCTGGTTGATCACATCTACTTCCTCTGAATCCTTTGTTACAGCTGCAGATATTGCTTTCCATGCACACACCATTACTACAAGATGGCCGACATATGACTATGAGAGAATAAAAAAATTATCATTAGTAAAGTGTGCAATGATAAGCTCTTTGACTTTCAATGATATAAATTTCTTAATACCATATAAAATCTACAAATCTTTCCCATTAGAAAGACTTTGAATGTTCTAACATACTTGGTTTAGTCATTTCTTCTATAGTATTGACCATTTTCACTCCCTGCATAGTTGCCATGCCAATTTCAATGCGGCCGGTAGCAGCAATGTCAAAGAGACAGAAACTATCCCCTTTACATATCTCTCTTGCCATCAGTTCCAGAGTGGCATTTTTGAAAGATGCTCCAAATTGGGGACTAAAGTTAGGAAAGTAGTATGTCCTGTGGTTCTCTCCACGACCGTAACTGAATAGACTGTCTCTTGGATTGTTGATAATCCCTTCAGAAATACATGAAACACAAAAATGAGGCAAATATCGAAGATACTAACATAATATTATGAATTGTAGATTTGCATGTAGATTCAAAATATTCAATTGGTATAATGAACTATTTAGCTAACTAATTTAGCATTAGATAATATAATAGCAGTGTAAAATTGATGTACTTCACAGAAAATAAATTTTTATGTTACAATGTTCAGGAAATTATTTATACTTTTTAAATAGAATACTCTGCACTATTAGTTATGATCATGCATTATCACGGCTTGTAAAGTGTTTAAATACAACCATAACTAAATTCAGTACTGTGCTGAGGACAAAAAAAGTATGAGACTATAAAGGTTAACAAATTTGTTTTCAACGAATTTACACAAATTTACAATTTTTGTTGAGGTCATTAATGGACATTATTCAGGCTGTGTATAGTATTATACTTAACTTACATGTTATTCCAAAGTCTCTATGAATCTTTTCAACTGAAGAATATCTTGAAATGAACCGCCTACTACCTTTAGGTCTGAGATCATCAGACATTATGTCATTAAAAGTCCCCATTAGTCCTTGTGTCTTTCTCTTCAGTGACTCTGGCAGCCCCACCATCAGTACTTCTATAATGCTGTTCATAACGCTCACTTCTACATAAGACCCAGTGCTGAAGAGTGCTAATACAGTGTTGTTTCCTTTATCAAGCAGAGACACTCCATCAAATTTTAAAGCGCTAATGTCTCCAAACTCCACCTCTTCTGAATTGACCATGGTGTGGAGAGATCCATCAGATTTGTCAACTTGGAACTGCATTTTTACAGCCGGGGATAGTTGGCTGGCAACAATGGCAGTAAACACAGTACCTGGAGCTAGGTTGCCTTCACTGTCTTCAATTTGTTCCATTCTTCCCTGCACTGTGATAGTGTTGTCTTCAGTTTCGATGAGTGTGAATTCTCCTTTGCCATTGAAGGTGTACTTGAGCCCATCCAGAGTGATAATGTGTGGATCTCCTACTGATGTAGCTGTAAAATTACATTATAGTGGCATTTAAATTAACAAAGTATGCATACTATCAAATCTGTTTACTTAACAGTGTCATAAGATCTACCATTGAAGAGTGGGTTTAACTTGTTATATGAAAGTGTTTTGTTTTCACTCCTATGCCAGAACTGGAAAAAATTATTAATTCTTAATGAAATAATTACTGCCTGAAAAGAGTCCATTGACAACCAAAACAAAAATCATAAATTAATGTATAATGTGTTGAGAGCTAGCTTATTAACCTCTACAGTCTTGTCAATTTGTTAACTCAAATGATTGACTCAGTGTACAAAATTAATTATTATGGTTGTCAATGTACTCTTTTTACGCAGTGTATAACAAATAGATTAACACACAAGTATTACACACTCGTAAAATAGAAAAACAATAATGAGGATATTATTTTAAGCATGTAATGAATCAATTAAGAATGGATTATCAGTCATTGGAAACAAAATATCTCTTTATGCTATCCTTCTAAACATAGCATCACTGTTTTTTTTCATTTGTGATATATTTGAACAAAACAATGCATTATATATTATAAATGCCATTATTGACTGCTATTGGATTATAATATTCAAACCAAAGACTTAGTATGCTTCAATCAGCTAAACAAGTACATAATATTTAACAATATACAATTATTAGTCTGTACCAAATAAACTACAATAACTGCTTGAATATGCAGTGTTAGCAATATGCTAAAAGAATAAAAATAGAAAATTCATAGACGATTGCAGCTCGATCCTAATAGCTTCCAGTAAAAGATTATTTTTTTTTTAGAATTTACGCATGTATTTGATATTTCTAATGGTAATCACATTAATTCCACCATCCAGTGAAGGTTCGATACTTTAGAATCAATCCAATCTATCATATATGCATAACGATGGTCATTTTTTCTCCATCTATCTGCAGTCAAGTACAGAAATTAGAATATTATGTGTAAAACACAAGTAAACCATTTGAAGTTAATAGTCAAATCTCAAGCAACAAAATGAACCCCAACTGTGGCATATACCTGTTAATTAGTACATGGTCCATTCCTGCATTAGCGTGCTCTATACCAATTAATCTGCACAACTTTTTATCACTTCCTTCTTGCATATTCCTGTTCATACTCACACAACCACACATGATCTTATACTTTAAAGTGGAGTGTATCACTAATGAAAGTTAGTCATTCATTTCAGCACTATTTTATCAAGACTTACTAACTTTCTACTTTATGTTATGTCATAATTATGTCCAACTATTTAAATTTTAGTCGTATAGTTTAATGTATGTACTTTGATGGTTATAAGGGTGTTAACTGTTTTCTCTAACCTGGTCTTGGAAATCTGTACGATGATCCATCATCAGAAGATCTTTTTGAAAAATACATATCACATTTTGGAGTATCATTATTCTTACAGCAGAGGATGTATGGCAGTAGGTCTTCCAATGCATGAGAGTAATAGTTACTGAGAGGAGAGCTGGCATCTGCACTACCACCACCAGGTTCATTCTGAACTAGCACACCGTTGTTTCCATAGCAACACTGTTGACCTCTATCATTATCTGGTCTACAATAAAGCATAGCCATAAATTGTTGTGGCATTAATATATTATAATTATATATATATATATATATATATATATGTTGTAGTATAATATAGCATAAACATTATATTCACTTGATTCACGCATTCAGTCACACCTTACCAACTGTCGTTTTTGTATTATCCCTTTACCAACTCTAATGTTTTGTGCGTCACATGAAACTTTATGTATAAAAGAGAATCTAAAGTAATCAACAGGTTATGGGCCCAGGACGCGCATGATTTGGACAGAAAGTTGTAGCTAAAGGTTGGTTGTCAGTGTTTTGATCGTACTCAGTCGTGACTTGTGTGAAAGTCGTTACGTCAGCAACGTCGTTAGTGGCGGTGTTTTTTTTTGTTCGTTGATTTTATTGAAATTCGAGTGTGTGATTGAAAATTGTATGTAAGTGTAAATTGATTGCTAATACTGCATTATGGAAGAGAAATGGTCTGTTTAAAAACTGGAAGGAACAAACTCGATGACCTGGAAATTTCAGTTGTGTCACTTTTTAACGGCAAAAGGATTATGGAGGAATTATGTCGATGGGACAGCTGTACTTGCAGGAGAGGCCACTGCAGAAATTAGAGAGAAGTTTAAATCAGAGCAACAAAAGGCGTTTTCTATCATAGTTATGTCTGTATCGTCTTCATTGCTGTATCTCATTACTTCGTGTGAATTGCCCAAAGATGCATGGGATACCTTGAAGAAACACTTCGAGCGAGATACCTTGGCCAATAAGCTTTATTTGAAGAAACAGTATTTCAGAAAGGAAATGTGTGAGGGAACTCAAATCAATGCACATCTAAAGGAAATGAAAGTCTTGGCTGATAAGCTTGCTTCAATTGGTGCTCCTATCTCTGATGAGGACCAAGTAGTTACTTTATTGGGCAGCCTACCATCTTCCTTTACTACTGTAGTTACTGCACTGGAAGCAAGAAGTGATGGTTTGACCATGGATTACGTTCAAGAAACATTAGTCCATCATGAGCAGAAACTGAAATCGAAAGAGAGATCATCTGGTGGGGTCAGCCCACAAGATACAGCTTTGCTGAGTCAGCGACGTAAAGGACCACCGATTTGTTGGCATTGTAATGAGGTTGGTCATGTCTAAAAGTATTGTTACAAGAAGAAAAATAAATCATCGCATGGTGCTGCTGTTGTGGACGAATATTTCGATGAAGCACATGGTGAAGGGGCTTTTGCTACTCCTGTCTCTAGTGATGAATGTTGGTTGGTGGACTCTGGGGCTTCCAGTCACATGACTAGCAACAAGAGATATTTTGCTAGTTTCAAGGAATTTAATAAGCCAGAAGATGTGCACCTTGGTGATGGACGAGTAGTACCAGCATTGGGAGTTAGAAGCATTCATATAAAGATGATGTTTAAAGTCAGTCGTCCAAAGCCTGCCACCATGCATGATTTACTCTATGTTCCAAAGCTAGTGTACAATCTTTTCTCTGTTTGAGCAGCCACCAAAAAAGGGAATCAAGTTAAGTTTGGTCAGAGAAGTTGCTGGATTCGAAATGGCAGTGGTTATTTATTTGGAGTTGGTGCTCTCGTGGGAAAGCTATATCAACTGGATTGTGAAGTGAAGTATTAAGTGGGAGAGCATGCTAGATCTGTAGCTGAAAGAAAGAATCCTTGGCACGAGCGACTTGGGCACTTAAATTATCAGCAGTTGCAAAGATGGTGGATCAAAATTTTGTAACCGGAATCAAATTATCTGCTCTGACTGACAGGTCACTTTATGAAGGATGTATAGTGGGAAAAATGCAACATAAGCCGTTTAAGATGGTAGACCACAAGCAATCAAGCAGAAAGTTAGAGTTGGTTCACAGTGATGTTTGTGGGCCGATTCAAATTGATTCAATTGGTGGAAACAAGTATTTCGTCACTTTCATTGATGACTATTCACATTGTGTCTCTGTTTACTTCATCAAGCACAAATCTGAAGTTCCAAGATGCTTCAAGAATTTGAATCTATCGTGACAAATGAAACTGGCCAGAAAATTATGAAATTGAGGACTGATAATGGTACAGAGTATTTGTCCACCGAATTTCAGGAGTATTTGAAATCAAGATGAATACAGCATGAGCTCACTGTTGCCTACTCACCGCAACAAAATGGTATTGCTGAAAAGATGATTCGGACTCTCATGGAGTCGGCCAGATCAATGATGTATCATGCTCATCTTCCAAAGAAGTTTTGGGTGGAAGCCATTGCAACGGCAGCATATCTAAAAAATTGTTCAATCACTGCATCAGTCAAAGAGATGACGCCGTATGAAAGATGGTATGGTCATAAACCTGATTTGGGACACCTTCGAGTATTTGGTTGTGTTGTGCATTCCCTGGTTCCTGACTGCACCAGAAAGAAATCAGATGAAAAAGCAGAAAAGCTTCGGTTTGTTGGCTATGTAAATAATTGAAAAGGTTATCGTTTATACAATGAGGTCTGCAACAAAATCATAACCAGGCGCGATCTAATTTTTCACGAAACTGAGTTTTCCATGAACGGTGAGCGCCAGCATTATGTTGAAGACTTGAATGTATTATTTCCACAGAAATCTCCTGAAATTGAGAATGAAGAGAGTGAGAATCTGGAATCTGCACAAGATGCTGCCTCCAATGATCCAGCAGTTGCAACCCAAGAAAATCATTCTAATGTGGATGTGTTTGAGCAGCAAGTACGGAAATCAAACAGAAGCCACAGCCCTCTCGATCAGTTTGGGAAATGGGTCAGCTACACAGCCACATGCAAGCATTTTGCTTATAGAGCGAGTGAAGTACCTGAACCCAAAACAATGGATGAGGCTTTGTCAAGTCATCATGCTAAAGAATGAAAGAAGCTTCTCATTTGGAACATCAATCTTTAATGGACAACGATACCTGGGAATTAGTTACTCCCGGACGGAAAAGAAGTTATTGGATGTAAGTGGGTTTTTAAAGTCAAACACAACAGTGAAGGCAAAGTGGAGAGATTTAAGTTCCGTTTAGTAGCAAAGGGTTATTCTCAGCAGTATGGGATTGACTTTGAGGAAATCGTTGCACCCGTAGTTCGCTTTTCTTTTATTTGAACATTGCTGGCATTTGCAGTGAATAATGATATGACTGTGCATCAGATGGATGTGGTTACAGCTTTCCTGAATGGAGAACTGCAGGAAGAATTTATATGCAACAGCCACCCGGTTTTGAAGTTCCTGGTCAAGTTGGGCTTGTTTGTAGGCTGAAGAAGTCCTTGTAATATGGACTCAAGCAAGCGTCTAGATGCTGGAACAAATCCTTTCAAGAATTCATGCTGGATCTTGGTCATAGGCAGAGCCATGCTGATCCATGTGTTTTCATCAATGAAGAGTCTGAATGTACAATGATATTGGCAGTATATGTTGATGATCTTATTGTGATGTCCAATGCCCTAGAGAAGCTTACAACACTCAAGAAGAATTTGTCAATGAGATTAATGATGAAAGATATGGGATCCTTACACTATTGTCTTGGTGTCAGTATAGTTCAGAATGCAGATGGTGTATGGTTACACCAGAAACAGTATATCCTTTCACTATTACAAAAATATGGTCTTATGGACGCAAAGCCAGTATCGACTCCAGCTGATCTAAATGTGAAACTTGTGAAGAGTGATGGTGTCAGCAAGAAGGTGACAGACAAACCATTGTATCAATCAATGGTGGGGAGTTTGCTCTATGCTGCAAAGGCCACTCGACCTGATATTGCCCAAGCAGTGGGAGCTGTTTCAAAGTTTTGTGCTCAACCTACGGAAGCTCACTTCATTGCAGTAAAGAAAATACTTCGCTATCTGAATGGGACTAAGGATCTGGCACTACGGTATCAGAAGAGCAATCAAACCCCAACTGGACACTCAGATGCAGATTGGGCAGGGGACTTGGGAGACAGACACTCTACATCTGGCTACTTGTTTGTTTATGGCAGTGGTGTGATTACTTGGTCAAGCAAGAAGCAACCAGTTGTTGCATTATCGACCACATAGGCAGAGTATATTGCACTTAGTGCTGCAGTCCCAGAAGCTGCATGGCTCCAGAAATTGCTACTTGACCTTCAGATGCCTTCTCAACCACTGGTTATGATGGAAGACAATCAAGGAGCTATAGCACTCGTCAAAAACCCAATTGGGCATTCGAGGACAAAACATATTGACATTCGGTTTCAGTTGATTAATCTCAAGTATTGTCCCACTGAAGAGATGTTAGCTGATCTTCTAACCAAACCTTTACCCAAAGTTCTCTTTGAAACTCTACGTTTACTTCTTGGCATGGAGCGTATATGAACAACTGGACTCAAGTTAATTACTATATTAAGTGGGAGTGTTGTAATATAATATAGCATTAACATTATATTCACTTGATTCATGCATTCAGTCACACCTTACCAACTGTCATTTTTGTAACATCCTTTACCAACTTTAATGTTTTGTGCGTTACATGAAACTTTATGTATGAAAGAGAATCTAAAGTAATCAACAATAATTTATTATAAAAAACAATATTATATATAACAACAATAAAGATAAAACTAGTTCGTTCAATGCAATTAATAAATTGTAGTGGACATTATAACAAACTGAGACAAAAAATGACACAGAAGCAAATTGAGCACAGAGGCTGTCACTCTTATACAGTTAACTGGTGACTTTTAGGTCATATGTTTGACATAAAGTCAGATATTGGTCTACGCTATATATTTGGTGTGCTTTTGTGAGCGAGCTATATTTCTAATTGTTAACAATGTGTACATACTCAGTATAAACATTCAATTGGTAGTGAGTTATGTGCTACAATTGAATACCAGAAAAATGAATTTATCTCTGTTTAGTTTCTCACCTCATGAACGTTTTTAAACCCAAATAATAGTGTTGGGGTGGCCGCACCACCGCCTACTCAAATTTTTGTTGATGGTTGCTATGCACGATTCCTACTATTATATACACACATGGGCTTCTCCACTACAATACAAGGAAAAAGTACCTGCCAAAGGCGCTGCTCACTAATTTTGGAGTAAATCTGGAGGAAATATCGGGCTCAGTTATAAAACTTTGTAGCATTTTTTTGAGCAGTGTGGTAAGTCGGTGTTCCGCAATTTGGTGCACTACTAGTCAAGCCGATACTCTACTGCAAAACAACGAGTTCTTAATCATATACTATATTACTTATTTGCATTTTTCATAAGATATTGAAAAATTCAAGTGGTGATGCAATTCATTTTTTGAGGTTTAACCATGTGGGTAGGGCTCAGCAGGATCTGACACCTCCCACATAGAGATTCACAACTAACTCTTAGAGACATGTTGTTTTTTTTGTCAAAAACATAGTTGTCAATCGTTGTTATATGTCATTGTTTATATGCAGAGAGAAGTGACTATGTGTGTTTGTGTCAAACATGTAGTTGACGGTTGTTGTTTTGTGTCATTGTTGTTGGGCACTTCCATTAGGGCCTCTGGGCATATTACGATATATTGGGCAGGTGCAGGCTATCATTTTCAGTCAGTCATTTTTGCATTATTCTTGAAGGGAATAATAAACTGACTCTATGGGTATGACTAGTTGAATTCGAGTGCCTCACTTCCCCACACCCGTGTGTAAAAAAAATTATTATTCTCTTTATTATACTCCAAGAAAAAACGATACAAAGCTTGGAACTTCTATTCTACTCTCAATTCTTATGAAATAACGCCGCCCCCCATTTTCTCGTACTACTAGTACACAAGCAATATTTCTTCAGTTCGTTTGTGTTAGTTTTAAAAAGAGCCCATCATATCAAAAGAGTAAATGAATATCAATTCAACAATAACAAAAGAGTCAGAAGAGAGGGTAGTTTCATGGAGATAACCCGAGGTGAAGGTCACAGATTGCAAATTCTTCACTCCTCAAAAATTGAACCAGCTGGATTCATACAACACTCAGACTCAGATGCACAGAGCCTTATGAATGGCTATAGGAGGAAAGGTAGCCTGGTGCACCTTGCCACGTGAGCTCAGAAGAGGACTACTATATGGACTGTTGCTGTAAACAGCTATGAGACAACCTGAAGCTAAAAGACACCACAACTTCACGAAATATACTTCTGCTGCTAGCTACCGCGTTATTGTTCCTGCTCGTGTACTATTGAATGGTGGGATGTTGGTGGGGAATAAATTAATGTACAGATCTACAGGCGGTATACATTGCTATCTGTCGCCACCCTTAAGTGGCATACTAAATTCAACTTCAGTTGTTGTATGAAAAAACATCAAAGCAATATCAAAATTGCCTCATGTCAGCAACACTTAAGTAATGTAGTGCTAGCTTCCCTAAAATACTTGGGTACCATAGTAGCATTACAAGTGGTTGAGCAACAGTCCCTTCAAGCATACAAATCTACCCTACCCCATGATGTACCTGGTCAAACTAGAAAGGGAGAAACTGAAGTAGCTACTTAATTCAATATTTGTTGCTTAAAATTAAAAAAATAACTCTAGCCTTTTTTTGTAGCTGAGAGCTTATTGTCAAGAGAGAATGATAATTCAGATAGACAAAATGGCTTAAATTTGATACTACAGAAGTTACCACTACTCAAGAAATGAGGTAAGAAAGTAAATTTTGTATTTGTTTGTTAAAATTAAAGGCCATTTATTTTTGTAGCTAAGAGCTTGTTGTCAAGAATTACTGGTACTTCAGATAGTCAAAATAGCTTAAATTTGTAACAACAGTAGTTATCAATACTCATGAAATTGAGGTAAGTAGTAATTCCATATTGTAGGCTAAAATTACAAATATAACACATGCCTATTTTTTTTTTGTACCTGAGAGTTTGCTAAAAACATACTGGTAATTGAGGTAGCCAGAATGGCTGATAACTACAGGAGTTACCATTACTCAGTAATTTTGTATAATGTCTGTTAAAATTAATGGTCAACTGCTATTATGCTGTTTTGCATGAACTAAGCTAGTAAAATATAAATTATTTAGTAACAATGCTGTAGTTTAACTAGGCAGGCTCGCTCGATATTTGTGCTCAAGCACACCACAAATATTGGGCTAGATATTTTCACTCCCAGGCTTTCCTTTCACTCGCCACTGACTCATGAAAAAAAAGTTAGCCTGCTCATGAAAATAAATTAGACTGCTCGTGAAACATTTCGCCATATCACACTCTAACTTATGTAATAAGTATTATATGTAAATATAACTACATATACATAATTGTATAATTTTATATTAAGTCTGACATACTTAGTAAGTCTGTAGCACAACGATATTTCAGGGTGGAAGTCATTCATGAATAAGTTGTGATATCCAGCATCAGTCGTAATCAAAGATGAGAAATCTTCTAATAAATATTGCTGAAGGTCAAAACTTGCAATCAGTTGATTTGGTGGACAAGAAGGCAATCTACTAAATGCTGATACCACACCACTATTGTCGTCGTGCCATTTTTCACACTGTGTAATATTATCTGCTATCTTCAAGAACATAGTACCACTCCATATTTTTATTCCTTTTGGAACACTTTGTCCTCCACTAGTTGATACACTGATGTGAACCACACATATAGAGTTGTAAGCTGAGAATGAGAATAAACAGAAAAACGGAGCGTTGTTTATAGTAATATTTTCTGCTCCATCATTAGTTGTAGTCAGTAACTTAATTTGTGGTTTGCTATAACTGTTTGTAAAAACTAATCCATTGATGTCAATATCCACCATGATATTACTATCAAATACTCCATTTGGATTTAGCAATTGAGGATTCCAAGTAAGCTGCAATGTGTCTCCTATCTTGAATACCACTGATCCATCATTTCCGTTAACTGATAATGCATGACCTTGTTCTGGCGATACTATGAATAGTTATGACATTAATGAATTTAGCAACAGCAACTATTAGCAAATCTTTTATTTGTTATCATAATAATGATATTCTATACAACTTAATTTAAAATTGGTTAACTGATAATGCATGTCCTCGCTCTGGCGATACTATGAATAGTTATGACATTAATGAATTTAGCAACAGTAACTATTGGAAATCTTTCATCTGTTATCATAATAATAATAATGATATTCTATACAACTTATTAAAAAATTATGTACATATTAGTATAATTAGCTAATTTATACCACTAATGAAAAATATTTGATTTGATTGGTTATCAGTATTGGTAAATTGATCAAAAGTACTGAATAAGCGATCGGCCTCTTCACCTATCAGTGTAATAAAAGCTACTTAGAACAATTAGCAAGAATTGGTTGCTGTGGTTTTCTAATCATGAACAAAAAATAAAAATTGAAATTTCTGTCTATAATTAGTAATTCTTTGTTGTACGCTAGGCTATTTCGCTTGCCATTGATGCAGAAGTACATTATTAGTTATATGGTACATTATCCCTCAAACTCACTTGCAGTTCCTATTTTCTCTTAAAAATACTTATTTTTGGCTAGCTCTATGTTTAATCTGGCACTATAGCAATAAGCAAATTCAGTTTAGTTTCCAATTTAAACTGCAAGCTAAAATAGCTATTTGGTTCTTTCCAGTAATAAAAATAGTAACAATTTGCTAATACTGATTGGAGACCTTTTACCAGAATATTCGGCATGTTACAGGTTGTAGCATGAATATTTTCGAAGATGAGGTTAGTTTAAAGTGCATAAGGCATACATGATAATATTAATCTAGTATAATTGACATGATTGTTCCTTTTTTGTTTCAAATATATTTTTCTTACTTGCTAGAAATTGTGTCTCAAATGATACTCCACGTAAAACATTTAGTTTAAAGGGAACAAAACCAGACGTTCCTTGTAAGAATGGACTAATGCACATCACTGTAGAATTATTCAAGACAAAACCAGTCTGTCCTGATCTTTCAAAAGTGCATCGTATCGTGTCATTATTTGACAAAACAATTCCTGGCTCTATAATCACAGCTGTTCCTCCAAGACTGTTTCCAAATCTAGGAGACAACTTGATGGTTGCTTTTAATACATATATCATATACATTACATAAAATAATGTTTAGTTATAGTGTGATAATCTACTCACGAATTTCAATTGTCCAAAATTCATTGTCAGATACTGCTAAAGATTCTTGGTTACAAAACTGACCACCGACAGCAAACCCTAATCACAACCAAATAATTCATAATGATGTTAAGTGCATTCCAGTCACCACTTTTTATATCCCATTTATTTACTGATTCAAAAGTAAAAATTCATATGAAATTTTAATACCCAATATTTGTCAATCTAAGTGAGAAGAATATTTATGACTACTAGTGAAATATATATTACTGGTGGTAAAGAATTCCCACTTATTACACCAAACAGCAAGAAAATATATGCTGAATAAACAAAATGGACACTTAGGAGCTAGTGCACACTTAACAGTTAATCGAGAGCATAATTGACAGCAAATCCTGGCGCCTAACAGTGTCATAATAAAATTTAAACTCTCTTCAATACTTTATCCTTACTATAACTTTTCTCCTCTTAATTGGAGCTTCTTCTTTGGTAAATGTCAATTGAATTGCATCCTCAAATTTTCTAACACCTTTGGTAGAGCTGTGAGCTTGTTCAACCACTATATTTCTGCTAATTTTTGCCATATGTGTGCTGTACATACGTATCAAAACTGTATCCCTTTCGGCATTTCCTGGTGTAGAGGTCAAAGTTGATAAAGCTACTTAAAATTTCCCAAAAACCTAAAAAACCTATGCACTTAGCAAAAAGTGGAACTTCACCATGTGAGGCTTAACTACAAGTGCCTATGATGATCAGAATATAGATAGCTACACTTATATATATATATATATAATACTTATAGCACGAGTCAGAGTACAATATGGGAAAATATTTTACGAGCACGCAAAATATTTTCACGAGCCAAAGGCGAGTGAAAATGTGGCGTGAGAGTAAAATATCATTCCCATATTGTACGACGAGTGTGATAAGTGATTTATTGCTTCTTTGAAATTTTTCTCAACCGGTTACAATACAATTTTCATTGATTTTACTCGCTACGCGCGCGCTACAAGTAGCGTACAATATAAACCGTACAATATGGGAGAATACAGAACGCTCGCGTGATGCGGAAATATTCAAGTAAAAATATCAAAGCTGCAATAAATAATATATATATTTATTGCAGCTTTGATATTTTTACTTGAATATTTCCGCATCACGCGAGCGTTCTGTATTCTCCCATATTGTACGGTTTATATTGTACGCTCCTTGTAGCGCGCGCGTAGCGAGTAAAATCAATGAAAATTGTATTGTAACCGGTTGAGAAAAATTTCAAAGAAGCAATAAATCACTTATCACACTCGTCGTACAATATGGGAATGATATTTTACTCTCACGCCACATTTTCACTCGCCTTTGGCTCGTGAAAATATTTTGCGTGCTCGTAAAATATTTTCCCATATTGTACTCTGACTCGTGCTATAAGTATTATATAATATTATATATATATATGTATAAAACAATAGGCCAGTGTTAAGCCATTCTGACCATCTGAATTTACCACTCACTCTTGACATCAAGCTCTCGGCTACAAAAAAGAATGACCAGTGCTATTTTTTTTATTTTAACTAGCAAATAATATGGAATTACATGCTTACTTCACTTCAGCTTTCCCTGAGTAGTGGTAGCTTCCTTAGCATTAAGGCGTTCTGACTACCGGTGGCCATTGACAACGAAAAATCGGCACTACAAGGCCCCCCCCCCCAAAAAAAAAAATGGCGAAGTTATGAAATTATGTCTGGTAAAGGGTTTCACTGCCATTGAAACAGGTCACCGCAACTTTCTGTACCTTGAAAAACATGCATTTTCGCAGGAAATTTCTTACAATTTGGACTTTAAGCTTAAAGTATGACTGTCAAACCTAAACAGCCGTGTTTTTAGGAGAAAAAAAGGGAACCCACACTCATGTTTAAGGGGCACCCAGACAACATGCTAATTTATGGAATGTTGTCCACCAAAAACAATTTTTTACTAAGTCAACTACTCATTATAGCTATACATGACAGTATAGTGGCAGACACTATGTGTGAGGGATGGTACCCTCTTGGGAGCCAAGAGGTATCAAATTACACATTTACAACTACTTACTCACAACTGTGATTAACATAAGTAGTGGGATAAACCACAGAATTCAGGAAACCAACTAAACATATATAACACGGTCATAAAATCATCAATCTTGTCTTACAGAAATTTTATTGATTTTGTACACTTTTCCATTAATTAAACTCCATTCAGTAACTTTCTAGTCCAATCTTGAAATTATACTAATACTATAATAGTAAGCATTATTTTTAATGAAAAGTGTTCATTTTATTTAGTAGTAAATCACTTAAACGTAGAGGTCGTGTTTATAATTCAATGCTATTCTCCAAACGTGATATCTAAGGCCTAATTTACCACATTCTCAACTCATTCTGGAGGTCCGGGTATAAAATGGAGAATGCCTGCATGCCCTTTGACCTTTAGTTCATTCTATTCAGATTAAAAAGTAGACATGCAATGAGAACCTTCCATAAAAGCTCGATATTCTTTCAATTCGATCCACACCATGTTTAAAACGAGTGCCTAACAGATATAATATATAATAATTTTTGCATGCGATATAATAGATTAATCAAGTCTAGTGTCTTTCAAAGCCGTGTGTGTGTGTGTGCCAAAGTATTTCTTTATTGAAGATGAGTTTGTTTGTATTTTTGTTGTTTTCCCATTTGTTAAGGAGCTCATGACTTTTTTTATTATTCCGTGATTTTGTGCTAAGTTATTGTAATGTGTACTAAAATGGTATCCAGAAAGTTGGTGACAAAAACGGTCAGCCGCCATTTATTTCTACTTATCACAAAATAGTCCCCGACTATGCCCTTTTATACGCGACAATCTCATTTAAGTCTAGGCAACATAGTAAAGCAATGACATAAAAAATGATTTGCATTAACTGTAGTATATAATAATAGTAATACAAAATTACTGAACATAACCAAAGGATCATCTAACTGGTTAAGAAACAAAGAGTAGAAGTATGCAATGGAATCCATTCATACAGGGAACATACTACAAAGAATGATAATTTGTATAATTTAATTAATTTACCTGCATCAACAAGTATGTAGTATTTCTTTTGACGTTCAAAACCAAGTTCTACAGAGAAGGTAACCACTGTTCCATTGCTTTCTGGGTCTGGGAATGTCACTTTGTTTGATTGAGCACTGATGGTATACCTTGCACTACTCTCTCCCTCCTCATTTATGTGTATATACTTGTTACCTCTTTCACCACTTGGCCTAAGAATCTGGATTAAAAAATACAGTTGGTATCTGTGCGAAATTCAATCATATCTATGCATCATCATGAGTGTCTATACTACACTTGCATTGATAGAAGTGACGTTGTTATAATAAAATTACACATACTCAAGAAACTGAACTGAGGGTATTAAAATAAAATGCATTTCTAGAATGTAAAATATTCTTTCTGCATAACAATACATTTAATATAAAATGGAGGGTTATAAAATTCATTTGCTAACCAGTTATACTTTTATACTTTAAGTAATATTCTACCAAGGCTTTTTTAAGTTAAAACTAAAAATGCTTTCTTTAGAGTTGTACTATACTCCATTGAGAGTATGGTAGGTAGTATATATATGGCCATATGTGGATGCCATAATGTTTATGAAATTTACAAATACACAGCACACTAACTCACAGGCTGGTCAAACTCCATCTTCCACACTGTGGTTGGTGTCGGTAGAATAAATCCAGCAGGTGAAATAGAAGATGGAAGTATTCTTGGACCAGATACTGTACAGTCATTATCATTTCATTGAATACAATGTCTTGTTAATTGCTGCCATCTTACTAAAGCTTTACTCATATATACACCAGTGTATTACCATATGCAGTAATATGTAGTACTATTATAGCAACTAAGCTACAAGCTGATTAAACATCACTTGTTGCTAAAGCTTGATTCCATATGCTGACTACATCTAAACTACACCCAGATAAGCAAATTCAGTTGTCCATTTATGAATCCTAAAACTCATCAGTATAATTAAATCACAATTATTTCAAATTTTGCTTATCACTTATTATAATTTAGTGGAGTAGCTAATAAGTGAATTAATTAGAGTTTATACAAAATTTAAAAAAATTTGATTTATTCATCATAATCATAAGCAAAACAAATAACTATTAATGTATATAATAATATATAGTTATATAAAAATAGGTATAAAGAAGTTTTTGTACGTTACGCTTACAATATACACACATCACTAGTGAGTATAACAATTATACATGTGTTTCACAATAACTATAAAGTGTATTTTTATTTAAAATATATACTATAATCTTACTTCCAGAAACTAGCGTGATACAAGATTGAGCCGATGTGATTCTGAAATAAATTTAAAATAATGATTTTATTTAAATGTAGCTAAATGCAAAACCACATGACAATTAATGAATTATTATTAAACCTCTTTACTAGCCATTTAATTTCATATATTTCAGCTTGCAAGGATGCTTAAGCAGCACAAACTACATTAAACTGAATATAATATGAAGTTTTGACTATAATTGTTGAAGTCCACTAAGGTTTAGAATTAAGAATTTGAATTAGCCTAGTGACTATTCAGGTGTGAATATTGTAGCATGTTCATACATGTACATGTGACCATGAAGAGGAAAAGTAGGCACAGCACATTGTGCATAATATCCAACATTGGGAAAGAATTGATCTACTTCTTTGAAATGTATTGAAAATATCTGTTGGATTGAAATGGTTAGGTTGTGTATGTCGGCATTACGGCTATAACACTTGGAGAGCTTAATACCTGGACGCCGACTATGGAGAAGCGAAAAGAAATATTTTTTTATGATTGTGCCAGATTTTCCTGTTGCATGGTCACATTATATGCATGGGGTCCTAACATTGATATTAAAATTCAGCATGTAGATGTAGTACTCAAATGTATATTATGCAATATAATGAGATGTCTGGCAAAGCAATTGAATGACACACATCATTATTGCTCAAGAAATTAGCTATATGTACTAAAACACAATTTCTCAGTCATTGTATTTGCATGTTATTATACCATACACTCAATAATTATTTTGTTCAGTATTACCTTTCAGAGTTTTCTGCAGAGAAGCAAAAAATGTGGAGACCGAACTGCTTGATTGTTGGAGTCCAGCGTATGTCAATGTAGTACAGTGAAGAGTTGTCTGCACTTTGAAGAACTGAGTCTGATGGCATTCTAGTTAAGCCTCTGGGAGATATGGTCTCAAAATTTGTAATTCTATTCAACACAACGAAGCAATTTATTTTAGCTGTATACATTTGAACAAAATTTTCTTAGTAGTAGCTACATGCACTTAACACCAAAGATCCAGCATTAGCGTTTTCCATGAAAAATATTATTATTATTAATATTATTATTATTATTATTATTATTATTATTAGATGTATTCTCTCTCTTTCACAAGCTTTTTTTTTAGCAATACAGAATTAAAAATACTGGTCACCTCTGGGAATCGAACCCAGGACCGCTTGCTTCATGTATAAGCACTGAGCTATGACAACCAGCCAGTAAACAAACGCTTCAATTCTGTATTTTTTTAATCAATACAGAATTAAAAATTATTTGGTGGCCACCGGGAATAAAACAAAGAACTGCATGCTGATTGTCATAGCTCAATGGCTGAGCTCTTGTGCGTTAAGAAAGCAGTCCTGCGTTTGATTCCTGGGTTCGATTCCCAGTGTCGACTAAATATATTTTAAATTCTGTATTTTTTTTTTTTAAGTCTGTGAAAGAGAGAAATTACATGTAACGAGAAAAGAAGGCTGAGAAAGCAACTGCGAAGTGATCATTAATATTATTAATTAGTAGCATCTTATTCTATATTTGTTATTGAAATTTTTATTACTATTGCTACAATTACTACTACTATTATTATTTGCGTATTTGACTAAGAATTATTGTCAAGTAACGATAATAGTACATATACTGTTTTCAAATTACTTTAAATCATCAGAATAGCCAGTGAGTCTTGCTGTATAATTATTTCCCACAGGTATAGCTATGCAGGACCCTGCTGCTGGTGTAGGCTCTACCAAGAATGGCCTTTCATAGCACGATCGATTTGAACTTGTAACATTAACAAGGAACTGCAATGGGACACTACTCAGTGGCACCGTGCTACTAGGTGATGAGAAATCTTCAACTTGAATAGCAACAGCAAAGTTCCCAGTTCCATAAGTAGCATTATAGCTGAGTGTGCAGGAATTCTAAAAATAGCCACAAATTTAAAATAATAATAAGCAACACTAAAGATATGAATGGACACTTTAGCAGGAAACAATAATGTATGCTTGCATGCATTAAATTAATATCTTACCTCATCCAATGTTGCATTGGGAAAAGCATTGCATACACTTCCACACTCATTTAAGGTAACATTTGACCATCTGCACCTCACAATATCTTGATCTGGATCAGATACTGCATCAAATGACAAGTATATAACTAATATCATGTTGAAAAAAAATGTTTTTGGTATAGCTACTTAAGCATGAATCTTGTCTATGATTGTCACCAGCTTTAGTTATTTATAAGTCCAATATGTTCTTCGCCTCATCAAAATGCAAACGAAACAAAAATAACATAACAACAAAGCAATTGTTAAAACAATAACAGAAATGTGAAAGCTTTGCTACCAGGTATTTTGTATTGATGGTTGCAGCCTCCCTGAAGACGAAGAATCGGAGTGGAAGAAGCTACTGGTGAAGAATTTATCCTCCCATTTGACCTAGGTACTAAACTTCCTCTCACAGCAACCTCCCATCCTCCATCAGCTCCAATTATCAGTGTAGAAATCCAGCAGCATGAAGCAAATCTACAAAAAAACAACAACATACAATGTCATGTTCAGTTCTCACTACTTCTATCAATCACATTAAAATGTATTTTGTATGGCAATAATTATGGCATGTAGCTACACACTGAGTGCTGGAATAGTTAGTCAAGGTTACCTATAGCTAATAACACATGCAAACTCACTAACAACATGACCTTTAATTATGATGTGGAAATTTATTGCGTACAAAGAATAGCTACTTAATGTTTGAAAGGTAACATTTCACCAAACTATGAGTAGACATTGCATGAACACAAGAAACAATCAAAACTTGACATTAAAAAAAATAGCTAAATACATAAATAAAAAACAAAGCATTCGTAATAACTACCTTGCTTCAAAGCCAGTAGATATATCAGTTGTATGAAGAGTATAGAGGTATGTCCTGGTACCAGTCACCCAATCTTCAATCAGGTTCTGGTCCGTGCAATAGAAAGTTGTGTCACTCACAAGACCCGAGCACCCTGTGACACATACGAGGTTTCCTTGGGAATTCAATAAAGTCTCATCTTCTGGAGAGCATGTAGCGTAATTACTCGAAAAGGATCGCCTCCATGAAAAACGGTGGAATATTTCAATCTATACAATATATAGCTAAATGCTTTATTTATTCGATTATATTTGAATAAATTATGTGATCAATTCTTACAATATAGCTAAATGCTTTATTTATTCGATTATATTTGAATAAATTATGTGATCAATTCTTACAAGGTTCTAGAGAAACTTTCGGAACCTGTTTGCAATATAAATGTTTCATACTGATGCGTGACCGTTAGACGGTTGCGTAACCAGTTGGTCAGTTAAAATAGCCGGTTATTCTGTAACGCCACAGTTCACACAAAATTAGTTCTCTCAGATATGTTTAGTTGATATATTGCAGCTATTATTAATGCATACATAAACCATACTTCACAATAACCATTATTCTCTTGCATAGCTGTAACCACTTTATAGCATTACTATCTAACCTTTTGGTGATAGCTGCCTTAGTAACAATAGCTAAGCCATCACATTTCCGCATTTCCGCTACCAGTTTTGCCAGCTTATTAACGATGAGATAGCTATGGCTTACCGTTGTAGAATCATTCACAGGCTTCCACTGAATAATTCCACCCCTGAAATGAGTACTTTCCCCTATTAATAGACTTTGTAAAAGAAAGCACACAGCTAATAGCAACGCCGCCATTCCTCCTCTTTCACTTCTGAGGGAGCATACAGAGCCAGGAGGGTAGGCCAAAGAATATTACAAGTGCGCCCAATGGGTGGGGAGCATTTGGTTAAAAACGTCACTAACCAGCAGACTGCGCATGCTTGTGAAAATGAAGGACTAAAGGTGCGAATCTTACTATAGTTAGCTAACAAGAAAAAAAATTATTTCCCAGACAATCAGTATATTTTTAATATAACATTGAACAATGAATTAAGTACCCTAGTCTCGCAAGCCAGAGACCCTTCATCCGCGCGTAGCGGTTAGGTAAAGGGTCTGGCTTGCGAGACTATTCAAAAACCTCCACATCTCCAGGGGAAAGAAGAATTATAACCTTTTCAAATCCAGTTTGAAACAAGGGCAGGTGAACGGTAAGATCACTAACTTTACATACAAAAATTAGTTCAGATGATTGTGTAGTCCGTCTATAGTCACACCCTCGGTTGGGTAAAGGGTAACCTACGCCAGAAAATATACTATCGCAGATACTGGAGTGCAGTGTCACAACGCTCTGACGTCATCCGGTTCAGGTTTGCGATTGAATGCATTGAATTCCTGGAAGCCTTGGATGGAAAGCATCGCGTGAAACTGGAATCTTTCCTGGCCCATGCGCGTTATCGCTGCGACAGGTTAAGGAAAGCATTTATTGCTGCTCGTACTTCCCATTTCAATACTCTATTCAGAGCTGGGGTGACTGGTGTTTATGTTTCAGTGAAGCATAGGCATGTCAGGCTTAGTATAGAATGGCTATATTATTTATTTGGTTTAGAATTGTGTGAAAGAGAAATAGTAGAAGATAAAAGCATACCAGAAACACTGAATCAGTGAAGACTTTTCAAGATACCTTTGACGTCCTGGCAGAATTTTCAATTTTCAACAGGAATAGGCAAAATCAAATGGTAAGATTATTTGATATTTAATAGTACAATCTATAATGATTCATTCATTCTCGGCTGAAAAAATGATAATAATAGCAAATGTTCTCGTTCTAATACTAAATAAATAATATAGCCATTCTATACTAAGCCATATCTCCATAACTTACTACAACTTGTGGCACAGTTAAGCCAGTACCATCAGCAGCTTCTTCCAAGACATGCTGACATGCCTATGCTTCACTGAAACACCAGTCACCCCAGCTCTGAATAGAGTATTGAAATGGGAAGTCTGAGCAACAATAAATGCTTTCCCTAACCTAACCAGCGACGTCGGAAGCTTGCTGACGTAGTCTCGCATAGTTGTTAGGTAAAGGGTCTGGCTATGCGAGACTAGCTCTGACGTAGACAAGATCGTTTCTAATTCACACCTTTCATTCAAAGCAAATAGCTTGTCTATATATAGTAAATCTACTGTACACTTTATCAACATTACCACTTCACATTAATTTAACTGAGCAAGCCCTTCTAATGCTCAATGGTTTACTCAAGTCTAACTTCAATTTATAATATTAATACCTGTGAAGAATGAAGAGACATTGAAAGTAAGTGAAAAGAAAGGAAAAAAAAAAGATCATGTAGAAAACTAAATACATGGAAAAAATGAGAATAAAGAATACGAAAATTACAAAAAATAAAATACACAAGTAGATGGTGGCGATTACTATTACAAAATTCCACTTGGTGTAACAAAATTATGAATAATAGTTTGGATATGGAAAAAGAAAAAAAAAACAACCTGTATGTAAAGGATCATCAAAGCATTGTTTCCCAGGAGATTACTCAGAGTCTTCTGAAACTTGTGAGAGAAGAGACGGACGGTGGTATGAAGATGATGCAGGCAGGAGAGAGGGTCGATGTTGAGGTACAGGAGCCGGTGGAGGAGAATCTGGTGGAAGGAGCTCGTGCATCTTGAATTTATCTCGAATGTAAGGACGAACATCTTCCTGTGAAAATGAAAGGTAGTAGAACTTATCATTAAACATAACAAATGAAAAAAACAAAACAAAAACGTATCTAATAATTTTAAGCCATTGTGATTCAACATAATTTTGATGGCAGACAATTTTTAAAGAAATTATTGAGTATCATAAAGTATCAAAACAATTCCTCGCAGTAGACCACTAACCTTGTCCAACAGCGACTTGAGGAATGGGATAAGTTCCAGGAGTTCTCTGTCAGATTCATCTACTATCCAGCTCTCAATAGGAATGCCATTGGATAACTGAACACACATGCACGCACACAAGAAAGAACCCTAATAAAGAGAACCCAAGTGCTAATTTTTTATATGATATTTCAAATTTTAAGCAGAAGTTTCACCAAGTTATGATGAGATCACCAATCAAGTTTTTTAATGAGCTTATCCAACACAAATATCAAGACAACCTATACCAACTTCCCTTACCACCCATCACCAGGCACACCTGAAGTAAGCATCCCTCTGAACTCACCTGGTAACCAAATGCCTGAGGCGAGTTATCTATGATCACAGTCTTGGCAAGGTCCCGCCCAAGAATGCTCAGATCCTTGATGTAGCTCCCTCCCACGCACACGCAGTGCTCACGGAATAGGCGGTGCTTGATGAGACGTCGAGAGCCATCTAACAAGTTGAGCAGCCGATCAGCGTAGACCTTGGCCGAAGCCGTGAATAAGATTACCTGTCACATGATAGGAAATACAAGAACATTATCTAATAATTTAAGGTTACGTTACCACCATAAATACTGAATACACACACATTTTTTACTACTATGTACACTTACTTAAAAAAAATACACTGCTTACAATAATATTATACTTCAGCTTATTTTAATTCACCTCAAAACTGTTAGACACAATTTCCAGGAATTCTGTGAAGAAAGGTCGCAGTCTCACCCACACCTAGAGAGAACAATACCTCTGTTCAAAATTTTACTTTACACAGACACAAAGAAGGTAGCATACACAATGTGCCAAATGATAATAAAGTGTGATACTTTGACTTCTTGCCCATTTAGAGATGAAAAAAAAAAAGAGAGCAGGATATACAAACAGAAATGCTGCTGTATTCTTTAATTGTATTGTAGATATAATGTGTATGTGTGAGTGTCGAGTGTGCCTCCGCCCACTGATCTATTGGACACTCCTTAATTAAACTTCAATCAACTTCCATACCCTACACTTACCTCGTGTAATTGCCCGTCAAACTCGACTTCAAACATGAAGTCAGGTTTGTCGAGATGTGCCAGTGAACAGTGCACCAAGGTCTCATCCTATGAATACACACAATTATAACAGTCACACTGTTTACATTGACTTCCTTGACCAATGTAACTTGCACTTTTGAAACCCTGTACCTAACCATTCATAATGACGATCCTTACCAAGTCAAGGACAAGTGTTATGTCTGGCGTGTTTCTTGTTTTTCTAGGAAGAGCTGCAAAGAAAACAAGATAGAACATGCAATAATTTATCAAATAAACGAATTAACAGAGTGCCACAGAGATACATTTTCAATGATGCTATTAATAGATAGCTATTCAATGTACAATGACATGTACAATTTAGAGCTTACACCATCTCTAATAATTAAAAGCTTGTATTTTTAAATGGGACTTTTTTTTATTCTGAATTATCCCTCTCACACACACACACACACATATACTAATTTGGAACATCAAACTACACTGAATACAGCAGTAGTAGTAGTAATAGTAATAGTGGTGGTAGCGTGACAACAATCACTACAATTATTGTAATATTATTGAATCGTACACCAGCACACGTGAATATGGACTCAATATCTGTACATATACTCATGCCAAAACTAAGAGTTTCTAATCACACACACACATACACCACAAAAAATAATTAAATTTATCACTCCATTGACACAACCACACATTACTATAGCAACCACCAACCAGGATACAAGCCCACCACCCTCCTGTGTTACTCACCAGGAGGTCTGCATGTGAGTTCCTTGGATAAAGGAGGAAGATACTTGATGAACGAATAGCTGTAGACAAAACATACCCAACACATGCAATGATAAACAACAACAACTTCTACCATTACTATTATTATTACTAACATTACAGTAGCCATCACACCCTACATATGTATATGCAAGTTGTTGTTATAATTGCTATTATGTGTCTTAACTTAGTACAATTACTACAATCATTGTTCATTACTGGTACATAGCCTTTCATTACTAGTATTAGAGACACACAAAGTTTCCTAGATACAGCACTAAGCCCCATCCTCACCCTGAACCCCATAAAGGAGGACACTTTATTAACTGCTTAAAGAACCTTCTAATAAATTCTTTATTAGTTTTCAGTCAAGCTTCATCAGGTTCAATATCATAGTTGCCAAGTGTACCGGAACATCCGGTGCAGTACCGGAATTATCAGATTGGCAACGTACCGCACTGGAATTACTACTTAGCCTATTGTTGCACCGGAATTACTACTTAGCCTATTGTTGTACAGGAGATGTCAGCTCTGCAATCTATTCACGCGTCGCGTGGCCAGCTCTGAATTTCTACGCGGAACAATTAACTTTGGCGCCAAAAAAATCTACAGGTTACCGCGAAGCAGGAGGACAAACGGGTCCGGAATGAGGCTCTACTTGTGAAGCCATTAGAGCAGCTTAAAACTCTGTCTCAACGGTGACCAATTCCATCCTGACTGGTACCAGCTCCTACTATTCCACCAACATTGTATTCAGACTTGGCTGGTATAGACTCCGTCATCATCACTTCAGTTCTTTCTGTCGGGATTGCTAACGCTATATTATTCAGCCCTATCACCTACAAGTCTGAAATTTGTGCAGAACTACCCCGCTCTCACTAATGAGCAACCAACTCCAAGCAACATTGGAAATACGCCGTCACTTCTGCTCCCGACTAACCTTTTCCAAAGTTACAACGGCAATCTCACGGCTCATTATTGTATTTCTTATTTTTGTTTACAAATGGGCTCTTTTTAGAGCTATATACCACTAGTCAATTGATTATGCTTGCCAATAAATTGCGCGTCGAGGAGCTCAACGTTATGGGGTAAAATAGCGAATCAGTAGTCAACTTGAAAATATAAATCGATATTTGGTGGAATTGATCATTGAATTGAATCCTAATTTTGGGCATCCTTAACTGCTTAAAGAACCTTCTAATAAATTCTTTATTAGGTTCCAGTCAAGCTTCATCAGGTTCAATATTCACCGGCAACTTGGCGGACAATTGGTTCCACACATGCAGAGTGTATTCATGAGTGGAGGATGAGCTTAAGGCTATTCAAGGGTCGACCACACACACATGGGTAAGGGATGAATGGAGCTTGGGGTGCAGGCGGACTTCGTTTAGAGGGAGCTGAAGTTAATATAAAAGCAAGAACATGTGAAATGTTAACTCTCTGAGAGAAGTCAATACCCTAGGATAATAGTGGACTATTAAGAAATAGTTCTAAACTGTAAAAAAATGCAAAACAATTCACCCAGGGGCGTATCCAGCGCTAACGACAGGGAGCGCCCCAATATATTTAGATCAAAACTCACATCCGTTATGCGGTACGCCAACACAAATCAATTAACTGTTGCTATGGAAGGTAACTCCGATTCTATACCTTGCAGGTCCACGCTGCCCGGGGGATCTCTGAGACCCGTCAACTGACAGCCAACTGATCAAGAATGACTAACACACAAACGGAACTGCAAGAGTTATGAAGCCTCAAAATCTCAAAAGTAAACGCCACTATTTGGAAATAGAGGAAGACTAGGGAAGCTGGAATTTCGTCCACCGCTTGCTATAGCTAATTGTTACAAAGTTGTCGATTTTGTTTTTCTCATTTTTATTTTATTTTATATTTATTCACATTTTCACGTGATTTTTTTCCAGTCGGGTCGCGACTGTACACTATATTAAAAAACTAAATCGACAACTTTAATTACCTTGTTAAGTTATGCCGCAGTACTAAAAATGAAAGACTAACCCTTCGACCTTCTGGACTTGGACTGCAAAATAGATTCCAATTGTCTCGCACTTTTTTGCTACTGTGCAATTTTCTAGCCCCGCCCTCCGTAAGCCGAGTTAACTATACTTACCACGGCCTGCCAGGAAGCTCTTATCTATGCGCGGGTATTTAAGGTCCGCCCTGTACCTCTACAACTCGGTGGTTTCGTGGTTTATTGCGCTCAATTAAGCCGCGAGCGAGCGTTGCTATGTGCCAGCACCATTAAATGTTTGAATATTAATTTTTTTAATGAAGAGCACAAGTTAGCATGCAGTTGACATATAAACTGTATTACCTGTACTGTATTTGGTACAGTCATCCTTATAATTTTTGGTTGGAAGGGAGAGGGGCCAGGCCCCCGCTTGGATCCTTCCCCGTCACCATATATTAATCATCAAAGTGACATACTCATAACAACCTAAACCAATAATTATAGCCAGTACTTGAAAATATTTTGCTGCCTTTCGATGAGCACTTTAAGAAATCATGAGACCGTGTCAACAATCACGCACTTGATAAGTACTGGCTGATGGAGGCTTATAAGAATAAATACACAAGTACATAAGTAGCAATCCATAGCAAGGTTTGTTTATACAGAGCTCTTTCATGCAAACCTGTATATCTATGTATAGTGGGGGGTTTATAAATGGGAGTGGCTATGTATAGCAGTGTTTCCCACTCCCAGAGAAAAATACTGCATGACACCCTGAGGCATTTCTATCCTAAATGGAATAATATGTTTACAACAATGTAAAAATTAAATGTATTAGCTAACTGATATTTGTCCATAAAACTCTGTCATACTGTGATAAAAAAACCACATCCATTTACTGTCTCCCTTTCCGGAATGGGGTGGAGCTTTATCATCTGACTCAGTATCCTCACTTCCTGTTCCCTCTCTTCCCCACGCCACTCCTGCAGAGTAAGCCACACTGCCTTCCCCGCCCACAGCAGTTTCCGACGCACCTTCGCAAGGAGTCGATGACAAATAATCACAAGAGGCGTGACCATTTTCCCCACCGACGACATCATTGCCATGGTGAGAGCTACCCCGGATTTGCCATGACGACAGGCACTGGTTGCACGGTTCGATCTTGGCGTCTCCATTGAGACCATAGGGCGTGGCATCAGCAGCAGTGTCGGCAGTGTTGTTGTGGGAGGGACTCACGGGAGAAGACCTGTTGAATTGAGGCATGGCAAATAGCTGGCCATCTTGACAATGCCTCATTACAGTGTAGTGGGTACCTAGACCACACCCCAGAACGACAACCCCATCATGAATAAGTAAATTGCGATGTTACTCAAAACACGCTATTTAATAATAAGAGTAAACGAAAATGTTCTATATATATACAGTAACAAAAAGAAGAAACTTATTGATTACATGTAGTAAAATCAATTCTTTCTATCTATCACTATAAAATACATTCTTCTGAAACACAAAAAGAGGCAAGACAAGAAAAAACAAAACAAAAAACAAACAAACAACAACAACAAACAAACTATTTAACAGATTAAAGTCACAAATAAAAGGGCATGCACATATCCTTACCACAAGTGGCGTAGAAGGAATACACTGGTGAGAACATGGACAGATTGGTTCTACAATAACAACGGGAATAAAAGTACAAATAATAATTGCAAAGAAAACAGTTTGTTAGCTATAAAAGCAGTTTCAGCCATCACCACACCTCTCACTCAGACTGAAGGATGTTGACATTTGCTATGTTGTTGTGGGAGGGACTCGCGGGAGAAGACCTGTTCAATTGAGGCACGGCAAATAGGCCATCTTGACAATGCCTCATTACAGTGTAGTGAGTACCTAGACCACACCCCAAAACGACAACCCCATCATGAACAAGTAAATTGCACTTGTTTCTTGTCGAAGCAGCCCAAGATTTCTCAGCCATTTGCAATGGCAGCAAGTGAAAGTGATGGAAGCATGACCAGCACAATCCACAGCTGCAGTGAACTCAGTTTGAATTGACATATCCAATTCATTCTTTTCATCCAAAAGTGAACCAGAAGAAGACTGGCCTTGTTGATCTGACATCACACTGCATTGTGGAGATTTACCTCCTGTAAGTCTAGCATGCAGTCAATGATAACGTTGTGCAGCCTCAGATGAAGAAACCGAGGGTGCATACCCCAAGGAAAGAATAGGCACCCAGTCTGGATTGTTTCTGTCATACATACTAGCAGGTTAACCTTCAAAAATACAAATAAATGAAATCTATCCTAGGCACCAAAATTGAAACACCTGAGATGAAATGTACACTAGCCAACCCTTCCTATTCATTTTTTTATATCCAGCTTTGCTGACGTTCAACAATTAAACATGCAGCTTCAGCACCATCATTAGGTCCGGGCACTGGGAATTCTAAAAAAAAGAAACTTTATTTCGGGCACCTCGATTGTGACAACCAACTACGCAGCAAGTAAGTGCCATGCTTCAAACTGTCACTGGAGTCCGTTATCTACTTTGCCCATCAGCGTAATGACCTATTTACCCACCCGGAAGTACATGACATCGGACGCAATGCCTCTATTGACTAAAATATAGCCTGATTTTTTAGACCCAAAAGTAATTACCCAATAGTTGAAAACTGCATAAACTCCTATGCTCTTGTTTTAATATCATACATTTATGTGTATAGTCACTAATGTTCAGCACTTAGAAATGGGGATTTTTAGACTCTGTATCACTAACCACTTGGTGTTTACCTAGCCGTTTGCGGACCCATTAATTCTATTTTCGTAATTGCTACAGATAAGTGATAGAATCTGGGAAAGAGGGTCAGCATGTTTTTAATAAGATCCATAGTCTAGAAAGCCATTACTGAGATAAACCAATTATGAGTTAAAAAATGCTCTCTTCAGGGAATTCACTATGTGTTATCAGTTGACAAAGTAACTTAAATATTGCAGGCATTAAGCTTAGCTTAAAAAAGAGCCAGCTTTTCAAAACATGAACAATACCTAATAGTCATTAGTAATGATTACTCACAATAATTCTGACCAAGATTTTGAACTAACATTAGTCCATCATTTTTATGAAGAAACTTAACATTTTGTTGAGAGATAATCAATACATTATTAAGCAACAATAAATGCCTTTTGCCTTGCACAATATTAAAGCATAAATTTTTTTTAATACTGTCAATACTGAAGTTGCAATATAGTTTTCAATAAACTATACCATCCTACTGAAATAGCAGTCAAAAACTTACATTGAATGATAATTCAACTACATGCAATGCATTTTCTCATTTTATTTAAACTTTTTGATTGGTAGTGTATAAAAGTCTGTATACATGGGTGACCTGATTAAAGATTTACACACTCACATAAATGATGTTGTCTACCTGTACAAATCCACTATAAAATATTTTTGTGATGATTCAGTCATTCTCAGCTAAAATAACGATAATAATAGCAAATTTTCATCACTTGTGTGAGTTGAAACTAGAAAATTTGCTATTATTATTTTTGTAAGCACCAAATAGTGGTGTTAGGGAACCTCAAGGAATCTAAGTAAACTGAAAGATAAAGAAGTCTAGAATAACTTACAAGCAAGAGACTGTGTTTATAGTTGCTACACTGATTGGGGGGCTCAGATAGAGCACATGCTCTGAGCATGAGTTTTGAGGTTGGGATCTGGGTACAGGCTCTTAGGGTGAGCTTTTAGAGGATTGAGGCCTAAGATTGGCTCGGTAAAGATGGGGTTTGAGGCTGGATACAGTCCTGGAGAAATTTGTAAAATATCTTAGTCAATTTAAGAAGTGGAATAGTTCTTAGAGGAGATGATGTCTGTAACCCTAGTCTTACAGAATTCTTGTGTTACTATTGTGAGTGTTTGGTGAATGTCTATAAGATACACCAATCAATTAAGAAATGGGAATGGTTGATAACAAATACTGGTCTGAGTAGCTTGGTGAAAATCATTTTCCTATATAATGCGCTCTTTTAATATGTGAATCATTTTTTTGTTGGCAGCCACATTTGCTATTTGCCAGTCACAGAAGTGAAACAGTTTATGAAAACCCAATTCAGCTGTGATTATAACAAAATAGCATTAATGCACATGAATGAGTAATCGGAATTTCAATCAGGGCAGTCATTTTTTACAGTAGCCATAACAACTGGACAAAATAATATAAAAAATTTTCTGATATAAAATGTGTATAAATTCAAAAAGTCATAGTCATTACTGTAGTAAAGAATAATCATTAATACAACAGGTGTGTCATTTTGATCTGCACAGATCTTGTATGTATTGTGGTAGATTATCTAAATTAACATAAACACATCTAATCAATCTATTGTTATAAATTTTTGTGACTTCAATTTCTACCCTTCATTAAAACACCAGTCTCCTCTCTTGCTATCTTTCTTCCTGGCTATTAATACATATATTATCATATACATTACATAAAATAATGTTTAGTTATAATGTGATAATCTACTCACGAATTTCAATTGTCCAAAATTCATTGTCAGATACTGCTAAAGATTCTTGGTTACAAAACTGACCACCGACAGCAAACCCTAATCACAACCAAATAATTCATAATGATGTTAAGTGCATTCCAGTCACCACTTTTTATATCCCATTTATTTACTAATTCTAAAGTAAATATTGATATGAAATTTTAATACCCAATATTTGTCTATCTAATTGAGCAGAATATTTATGACTACTAGTGAAATATAAATTGTGTTGCCATGTACTGATGGTAAAGAATTCCCACGTATTACTCCAAACAGTAAGAATATATATATATGCTTAATAAACAAAATGGACACTTAGCAGCGAGTGCACACTTAACAGCTAATCGAGCGCGTACTTGACAGCAAATGTTGGTGCCTAACAGTGTCATAATAAATTTAAACTCTCTTCAATACTTTATCCTTATTATAACTTCTCCTCATAATTGGAGCTTCTTCTTTGTTAAATCTCAGTTGAATTGCATCCTCAAAATTTTCTAACACTTTTGGTAGAGCTGTGAGATTGTTCAACCATTATATTTCTGCTAATTTTTGCCATATGTATGCTGTACATACGTATCAAAACTGTATCCTTTTCAGCATTTCCTGGAGCAGAGGTCATGGTTGATAAAGCTACTTAAAATTTCCCACAAACCTGTAAAACCTGTGCACTTAGCAAAAAGTGGAACTTCACCATGAGAGGAGCTTAGCCTATGTTATGCCTATGATATTTAGAATATAGATAGCTATACTTATATATATGTGTGTGTGTGCATGTGTGTGTGTGTGTGTATACAAAAAAATAATAGGCTAGTGTTAAGCCATTCTGACAATCAGAATTTACCAGTCACTCTCGACAACAAGCTCTCGGCTACAAAAAAAATGGCCAGTGCGATTTTTGTAATTTTAGCTAGCAAATATGGAATTACGTGCTTATTTCAACTTCCCCTGAGTAGTAGTAGCTTCCTTAGCATTAATATTAAGGCATTCTGACTACCAGAGGCCCTTGACAACGAAAAACTGGCACTTCACAGCCCCCCCCCCCAAAAAAAAAAAGAAACACCAAAAAAACAAAAACGGATGCCATAGTAACAGGTCGCAGCAACTTTCTGTAACTTGAAAAACAAGCATTTTCGCAGGAAATTTCTTACAATTTGGAGCTTAAGTTTAAAGCAAGACTTGCTTAATGCTTTAGTATCAGAAAAAACTGGGGTCAAACCTAAAAAGCCGTGTTTTTAGGAGAAAAAAAAGGGAATCCACACTCGTCTTTAAGGGGCATACGTACCATCCATACACACATATATACATATAACATATACCTGATTTTGCATTATCCACCACTAATAGTTTTGCAATTTAATTTTTCAACCCCTAATAGTATCTTGCTTGCTTCACTCGCTCAATAATAAATAAAAACTGCAAAGTAGCTTCTGACACATCTTATTTGTTTTTTAGATACCAACCCAGACCATAACAACAAAATAACACCAATTATAATTTATATATTTCAACAGATTCTACTATATTACTATGGCTATAATAGGACATAAGTTTTTCTACTTGTAGGACATAGTTTATCAATATATTATATAAATCTAAGTCTATCAGTCCTTATAGCTGCACTGAGGAACCCACACTCATGTTTAAGGGGCATCCAGACAACATGCTAATTTATGGAATGCTGTCCACCAAAAACAATTTTTTACTAAGTCAACTACTCATATAGCTAAACATGACAATATAGTGGCAGACACTATGTGTGAGGGATGGTACCCTTTCAAGTCTCCTCCAGTCATGGGTCCATTAGCTTTAGTATTTCCACAATAAATTCCCAATAAAACTTTTAAGATTCCATTCATATCTCCTCTTGGGAGCCAAGAGGAATCAAATTACACATTTAAAACCTACTTACTCGCAACAATGATTAACATGAGTAGTGGGATAAACCACAGAATTCAGGAAACCAACTAAACTTTAATAACACGGTCATAAAATCATCAATCTTGTCTTACAGAAATTTTATTGATTTTGTACACTTTTCCATTAATTAAACTCCATTCAGTAACTTTCTAGATTGCATATCCAATCTTGAAATTATACTAATATAATAGTAAGCATTATTTAATGAAAAGTGTTCCTTTTATTTAGTAGTTAATCACTTAAACGTAGAGGTCGTGTTTATAATTCAATACTATTCTCCAAACGTGATATTTAAGGCCTAATTTACCACGTTCTCAACTCATTCTGGAGGTCCGGGTATAAAATGGAGAATGCCTGCATGCCCTTTGACCTTTAGTTCGTTCTATTCAGATTAAAAAGTAGCCATGCAATGAGAACCTTCCATAAAAGCTCGATATTCTTTCAATTCGATCCACACCATGTTTAAAACGAGTGCCCAACAGGTATATATAATAATTTTTGCATGCGATATAATAGATTAATCAAGTCTAGTGCCTATCAAAGCCGTGTGTGTGCCAAAGTACTTCTTTATTGAAGATGAGCCCTCAAGATAGTATCTAGCAGAACTCTGGCAGCATGACATATATCCTGTGCAGTTAAATTTAGCTTGTCAATGGCAAACAGTGCTCTAGCCCACCATTTTTTCTATTTTGTTTTTGTTTTCCCTTCTGTTAAGGAGCTCTTGACTTTTTTTAATATTCCCTGATTTTGTGCTAATAATAGTAATACAGAATTACTGAACATAACATGAGGATCATCTAACTGGTAAAGAAACAAAGAGTGGAAGTATGCAATGGAATCCATTCATTCAGGTAACATACTACAAAGAATGATAATTTGTAGAATTTTAATTAATTTTACCTGCATCAACAAGTATGTAGTATTTCTTTTGACGTTCAAAACCAAGTTCTACAGAGAAGGTAACCACTGTTCCATTGCCTTCTGGGTCTGGGAATGTCACTTTGCTTGATTGAGCACTGATGGTATACCTTGCACTACTCTCTCCCTCCTCATTTATGTGTATATACTTGTTACCTCTTTCACCACTTGGCCTGAGAATCTGGATTAAAAAATACATTGGTATCTGTGCGAAATTCAATCATTTCTATGCATCAAATGAGTGTCTATACTACACTTGCATTGATAAAAGTGACGTTGTTAAAATAAAATTACACATACTCAAGAAACTGAACTGAGGGAATTAATATAAAATGCATTTCTAGAATGTAAAATATTCTTTCAGCATAAAAATACATTTAATATAAAATAGAGGGTTATAAAATTCATTTGCTAACCAGTTATTTTATACTTTAAGTAATATTCTACCAAGGCTTTTTTAAGTTAAACTAAAAATGCTTTCTTTAGAGTTGTACTATACTCCACTGAGAGTATGGTAGGTAGTATATATATGGCCATATGTGGATGCCATAATGTTTATGAAATTTACAAATACACAGCACACTAACTCACAGGCTGGTCAAACTCCATCTTCCACACTGTGGCTGGTGTCGGTAGAATAAATCCAGCAGGTGAAATAGAAGATGGAAGTATTCTTGGACCAGATACTGTACAGTAATAATCATTTCATTGAATACAATGTCTTGTTAATTGCTGCCATCTTACTAAAGCTTCACTCATATACACCAGTGTATTACCATAAGCAGTAATATATAGTACTATTATAGCAACTAAGCTCCTCATTAAACATCACTTGTTGCTAAAGCTTGATTTCCACTTGAATACATAGACTGACTACAACTAAACTACACCCAGATAAGCAAATTCGGTTGTCCAATTATGAATCCTAAAACTCATCAGTATATATCACAATTATTGCTTATCTCTTATTATAATTTAGCGGAGTAGCTAATAAGTGAATTAATTAGATTTTTATGAAATATTTAAAAAAATTTGATTTATTCATCATAATCATAAGCAAAACAAATAACTTCTATTATTAATGTATATAATATTATATAGTTATATAAAAATAGGTATAAAGAAGTTTTTGTACGTTACACTTACAATGTACTCACATCACTAGTGAGTATATTGTGAGTATACATGTGTTTCACAATAACTATATAGTGTATTTATTTAAAATATATACTATAATCTTACTTCCAGAAACTAGCGTGATACAAGATTGAGCCGATGTGATTCTGAAATAAATTTAAAATAATGATTTTATTTAAATGTAGCTGAATGCAAAACCACACGACAATATTAATGAATAATATTATTATTAAATTAATTTCATATATTTCAGCTTGCAAGGATGCTTAAGGCAGCTTGATAAGTAGCAAACAGCAACTTAAATAGTCCCTGTGGCAGTACTTCTTTGTATTACCAGTACAAACTACATTAAATTAAATATAATTATGAAGTTTTGACTTAATGTTGAAGTCCACTAAGGTTAGAAGTAAGAATATGAATTAGCCTAAGTGACTATTCAGGTGTGATTATTGTAGTATGTACATACATCTATATGTGATCATGAAGAGGAACATTAGGCACAGCACACTGCACAAAAAAAATCAGAAAAGAATCAATCTAGTTCTTTGAAATGTATAAAACAAGTCTGTGGGATTGAAACGGTCAGGCCGCGTAGGTCAGCACTATGGCTATAATACTTGGAGAGCTTAATACATGGACTCCAACTATGGGGAAGTGAAAAGAAATATTTTTATGATGCATTGTGCCAGATTTTCCTGTTGCATGATCACACTATATACATGGAGTCCTAATATTGATATATTAAAATTCAGCATGTAGATATAGTATTTAAATGTAATAGGGGAATAATGAGATGTCTGGCCAAAGAAACCAAATGACATACATAATTATAACTCAATAAATTAAAACATATTAAAACACAATTTCTCTGTCATTGTATTTGCATGTTATTAATCCATACACTCATCAGTTGCAATTATTTTGTTGAATATTACCTTTCGGAGTTTTCTGCAGAGAAGCAAAAAATGTGGAGACCGAACTGCTCGATTGTTGGTGTCCAGTGTATGTCAATGTAGTACAGTGAAGAGTTGTCTGCACTTTGAAGAACTGAGTTTGATGGCATTCTAGTTAAGCCTCTGGGAGATATGGTCTCAAAATTTGTAATTCTATTCAGCACAACAAAGCAATTTATTTTAGCTGTATACATTTGAACAAAATTTTCTTAGTAGTAGCTACATGCACTTAACACCAAAGATCCATCATTAGCGTTTTCCATGAAAAATAATATAATAATTAATATTATTATCGTTATTATTATTATTATGATTATTAGTATTATGATTATTATTATTATTATTATTAGATGTATTATCTCTCTTTTGCAAGCTTTTTTTTTAGCAATACAGAATTAAAAATACTGGTCACCTCTGGGAATCGAACCCAGGACCGCTTGCTTCATGTATAAGCACTGAGCTATGACAACCAGCCAGTAAACAAACACTTCAATTGTATTTTTTAATCAATACAGAATTTAAAATATTTGGTGGCCACCGGGAATCAAACACAGAACTGCATGCTGATTGTCATAGCTCAATGGCTGAGCTCTTGTGCGTTAAGCAAGCAGTCCTAGGTTTGATTCCTGGGTTCGATTCCCAGTGGCGACTAAATATTATAATATTATAAATTCTGTATTTGTTTTTTAAAAAAGTCTGTGAAAGAGAGAAATTACACGTAATGAGAAAAGAAGGCTGAGAAAGAAACTGTGAAGTGATCATTAATATTATCATTATTATTCATTAGTAGTATCTTATTTTATATTTGTTATTGAAATTTTTATTACTATTGCTACAATTACTATTATTACTACTATTATTATTTGCTTATTTGACTAAGAACTATTGTCAAGTAACAATAATAGTACATATTCTGTTTTCAAATTACCTTAAATCATCAGAATAGCTAGTGACTCTCGCTGTATAATTATATCCCACAGGTATAGCTATGCAGGACCCTGCTGCTGGTGTAGGCTCTACCAAGACCGGCCTTTCATAACACAATCGAGTTGAACTTGTAACAATAACAAGGAACTGCAATGGGACACTACTTAGTGGCACCGTGCTACTAGGTGATAAGAAATCTTCAACTTGAATAGCAATAGCAAAGTTCCCAGTTCCATAAGTAGCATTGTAACTGAGTGTGCAGGAATTCTAAAAATAGCCACAAATTTAAAATAATAATAAGCAGCACTGAAGATATGAATGGACACTTTAGCAGGAAACAATAATGTATGCTTGCATTAAATTAATATCTTACCTCATCCAATATTGCATTGGGAAAAGCATTGCATACATTTCCACACTCATTTAAAGTACCATTTGACCATCTGCACCTCACAATATCTTGATCTGGATCAGATACTGCATCAAATGACAAGCATATAACTAATATCATGTTGAAAAAAATCATTTTGGTATAGCTACTTAAGCATGAATCTTGTCTGTGATTATGACCAGCTTTAGTTATTTATAAGTCCAATATGTTCTTCGCCTCATCAAAATGCAAACGAAACAAAAATAACATAACAACAAAGCAATCGTTAAAACAATAACAGAAATGTGAAAGCTTTGCTACCAGGTATTTTGTATTGATGGTTGCAGCCTTCCTGAAGACGAAGAATCGGAGTGGAAGAAGTTACTGGTGAAGAATTTATCCTCCCATTAGACCTAGGTACTAAACTTCCTCGAATGGTAAGATCCCATCTTCCATTTCCTCCAATTCTCAGGGTGGAAATCCAGCAGCATGATGAAAATCTACCAAAAAAACAATACAGAACAACAACAGCAAAACGACAAAACAAAAAACAAAACAAACAAAAACAAAAAAATATTAATTATTCAATTTGTAACTAGCTATCATGTTCAGTGTTCACAACTTTAAATGATTCATTAAAACTTACCTTACATGGCAGATATGTAGCTATACATTCTGAAATAGTTAGTCAAAGTTGACTATAGTAACACATATAAACTACTAACATAACCTATATGATGTGGACATTTATTATGTACAAATAGCTACTCAACCCAACAGATAAAAATTCACTAAACAGTGATCATTTCATACACTCACAAAGAGATCTAAACTTCTAAAATAAAACCATAGTTTAAGTTTTAGCTAATTTATTAAATGGACAGTCATGACACTCTGTACTGCTAACTCAATCTCTTTCATACAAAATATTATCTTACAGAAACACTCCAATAATGATCCACTAAAATAAAAACCAAAAACAAACAAGTAAACAAAGCGGCGATAAAGCTACCTTGCTTCGAAGCCAGTAGATATATCAGTTGTATTAAGAGTATAGAGGTATGTCCTGGTACCAGTCACCCAATCTTCAATCAGGTTCTGGTCCGTGCAATAGAAAGTTGTGTCACTCACAACACCAGAGCACCCTGTGACACATACGAGGTGTCCTTGGGAAGCCAATAGAGAATCATTTCCTGGAGAACATGTAGCGTGGTTGGTCCATGGAGTGGATCGCCTCCACGAGAGACGATGGAATATTTCAATCTATACCATATAGATTATAGCTAAATGCTTTATTTATTCAATCATATATTTTTAGCACTAAATATTTTTCAGAACCCGTTAGCAAAATACCCATTTTTCAATTTTTTTTAGATGTAGCTACACTCATTTTGCAGTTTAATGGAATACTAGCTACTTGGAGGGAAAAAAATAATTTCCTGAAGTAAGGATAAGATGCTATTTGCAGTTTGTTCTAAACTTTCTTGAAGCTTGCAGGACAGACTGCAGAATAGTAACCCTATCCTGTACTCAGAGAAATTTTGACAGGAAGTACAGTAGCTATACTAGATGACCAAACTACTGCACAAATCCTGTGGCAGGAAATCCTAATTGTTTCCAGAGAGCTGTTAATAGGCATGATGATAATATTCTAGAGTATGCTGGAATAATAATGCCAGTTAACAGGCAATCTTTGGGGGGCTCACAAACTAGACCTGAGGCTTACTGATATATTTGAATAGTCATAGAGCTCTATCTATACATTGCAGCTGCAAAACCTGTGTCACACTGATTCAGCAGTAACTAACCGTCATTAGCTTAAAACATCTTCATTTTTCTATAAAACTCTTTGGAAGTGCTCAGTCCAAAGTAGTCTAGTTGTTCTAGTTGTAGGTTTCACTGGTGCTTAATCAATTAAAAAAACAAAACAAAAAAAACAACCACACACACCTTAAGACTCACTTCAACTTTTCTTCTTGATATTCTGCATACATAGCAAAACCACTCTCCACAATAACCATTATTCTCTTGCCTAGCTGTAGTTACTTTATGTGAGCTCAAAGTTAACAACATAAAAGAAACACATATAGCTAGCATCACTATCTAACCTTTCGACGATAACTGCCTTAATAATGAATAAACACAATTAATCCTCATAGTTCTGCTACCAATTTGGCTAACTTATTAACTATGAGTTAGCTATGGCTTACCGTTGTAGAATTCACAGGTTTCCACTGAATAATTCCACCTCTGAAATGAGTACTTTCCCCTATTAATAGACCTTGCAAAAGAAAGCACACAGCTAATAGCCTGGCAGCCATTCCTCCTCTGTCTCACCGCCTCGGAGAGAGCCAAGGGGGGAAGCAAAAGTAAATTACAAGTGCGCCCAATGGGTGAGGAGTACTTCGTTTATTACTTCACGAATCAGCTGACTGCGCATGCCTGTAAAAATGAAGCACTAAAAGTGCGAATCCTTGTATCCAGTCTCGTCACCCGGTTCAGGTACTTTTCCCCTTATTGGCGAGCGAGCGTAGCGAGCGAGACACTTACAGGGGTAACACAATCGAAAATCGGGGATGTCAGTTTATTGGCGAGCGAGCGCAGCGAGCGAGACAGTATTAGGGGTGGATAAGGCCAAACCAATTAATATTCCTGTTTCTCATCATCAAAAAAAAAAATTTCAATGCGCGCGTGCGCTACAAAAACATAAACAATTAGATCACGTGCCCAAAACGTGCCGATTTCATTAGCACTAATAGCGGCTTGCAAGATGTATGTCAACGTTTCGATCGTGCAAGGCTGTGATGAGCTCCTTAAATGGACTATGTTTGAAGCTGGCAGCCAACATACTTTCACTAAACTCCTTGAACTTGCTTTGGCCAAGACTTCTTGTATTGCAGATATAAGTGAGTGCAAATGCTACCTCAGTCAGGATGGCAAAATAAACAAGGTTCAAGTACCTCTGGAATTTAATGTGCCTCAATGTTGTGAGCTAAATGGGAAGTGGGTACTTTATATTCTTTCTATTAGTGATGATGGGGCCTCTAGCTCTATCAGTACTCCTAGAAGTGCTGTTCAACTTTTGATGGCTAGTTCACGTAAATTACACCTTCCAAAGGAAATGGGTTCTAATGCTGTTAGAGGTGATATTCGGCTCTATAATGATATTATCCATTTTATGTCTAATAATTCACTGGGTTTTCATGCTGGAGTTGAACAAACATCAGGAAAGCAGATTGTATCAGCATTACAAAAGGTTTTATTCTATATTGAACCCCATTTAACCACTCTTAATGGAAGAAAGGCAAATTTTATACCCACCTACTTTCAGCCTTTGCTGAATACAGTGTACAATAATCCCATTGCTCATAATCACCTAATGCAAAATTGGGTATATGTTATTGGCGAGCGAGCGAAGCGAGCGAGACAGTATTAGGGGTGGATAATGCAAAATCGGGTATATGTTATATATATATATGTATGTATGTATGGATGGTACGTATGCTCTTTAAACGCGCGCGCGTGAAACTTTTTTCTCCTAAAAACACGGCTTTTTAGGCTTGACCCCAGTTTATTCTGAAACTACAGCATTAAGCAAGCCTTACTTTATACTTAAGTTCCAAAGTGTGAGAAAATCCCTGCGAAAACGCTTGCTTTTCAAGAAACAAAAAGTTGATTCGATCGGTTACTATGACATTGAAGATCCTTTACCAGATTTAAATTCAAAACTTCGCCTTTTTTCCGGCTAAGTGCGGCTTGTTACTAGTTGTCAAGAGCCACCTGTAGTCAGTACTAAGAGAGCTATCATTACTTCTGAAAAGCGTATGTAAGCACATAAAGTATTAATGCTAAGGAAGCTACTACTACTCGAGGGATGCCGAGGTACACTGTAAAAATTATAGCGTGAAAACCCACCAAATTCACACCAAACTGGTGGTGTGAATGCCCACCACCTATGCATAGTGTGTCCTTCACACTTTATTCCTAGTGTGAATGCACACTTAGTGTGAAATTCACACTCAATGGAATAGCATGGACCCTTTACCGAACATTAATTATATTCATGTGCAGGCAAAAACCAATGCTACTATCATTGTAATCCACCTTATAAATGTTTTGTACACTTGTGTGCTAGATAAGAGAGTTGAGTAAGATTTTAGTCGTCTGATTAATGAGATCTGGGATTACACCAATCTCTTTTTGGAAAAAAATGTTGATATGTATTACTAGAATCAATGTAACTTAAAATAATTCAGCATTAATGTAAGTATGAGTTCATAGTGATTGTGGTGAGAATTCACGCTAAATTTGGTGTGTACTTCACACCCAAACGATGAGGTGTACACATCACACCATATTTTGGAGTGACTATTGTTACAAGTGATTCACGCTTAATTTGGTGTGAACTACACACCTTTTGGTTTACAGTGTAAGTACGCAATTCCATATTTGTTAGCTAAATATGCAAAATAACTCTGGCCTTTCTTTTTTATAGCTAAGAGCTTGTTGTCAACAGTGACTGGTAAATTCAAATAGTCAGAAGGACTCAAATTTGGTACTACAAAAGTTACCACTGCTCAAGAAAATGAGGTAAGAAAGTAATTTGTATTTGTGTGCTAAAATTGATTGTCTTTGTTTTTGTAGGTGAGGAGCTTGTTGTCAAGAATTCAAGGTAATTCAGATGGCCAAAGTAACTTCAATGATACTACAGAAGTTATCAATACTCAAGAATGAGGTAAGTAGTAATTCCATATTCGTTGGCTAAAATTACAAATAATAACACTGGTTTATTTTTTATCGTAGCTGAAAGCTTGTTCAAGAGATACTGGTGATTGAGATTATCAGAATGGCAGATGTTTGATACTACAAAAGTTATCATTAATCAGGTAAGAGAGTGATTTTGTACTTGTTTGCTGAAATAAAATGTCATAACTGCTATTATAGTGTTTGCATGAACTAAGCTAAAACATAGTAACAATACTTTTATGTTACCTAACTATCAGGCTCGCTCGCCATTTGTGCTCAAGCACACCACTAGTATATATATATATGTATGTATATATGTATGTATGTATGGATTGTACGTATGCCCTTTAAACGCGCGCGCGGGGAATGTTTTTTCTTTAAAAAAACAAGGCTTTTTAGGCTTGACCCCAGTTTATTCTGAAACTACAGCATTAAGCAAGCCTTACTTTATACTTAAGATCCAGAGTGTGAGAAAATTCCTGCGAAAACGCTTGCTTTTAAAGAAACAAAAAGTTGATTCGATCGGTTACTATGACATTGAAGACCCTTTACCAGAATCAAATTCAAAACTTCGCCTTTTTTCCGGCTAAGTGCGGTTTGTTTATAGCTAAGAGCTAGTCAACAGTGACTGGTAAATTCAAATAGTCAGATTGGCTCAAATTTGGTACTACAAAAGTTACCACTGCTCAAGAAAATGAGGTAAGAAAGTAATTTTGTATTTGTGTGCTAAAATTGATTGTCTTTTGTTTTTGTAGGTGAGAGCTTGTCAAGAATTCAAGGTAATTCAGATGGTCAAAGTGACTTCAATTTGATACTACAGAAGTAATCAATACTCAAGAATGATGTAAGTAGTAATTCCATATTTGTTGGCTAAAATTACAAATAATAACACTGGTTTATTTTTTATCGTAGCTGAGAGCTTGTTCAAGAGTTACTGGTGATTGAAATTATCAGAATGGTTGATGTTTGATACTACAAAAGTTACCATTAATAAGGTAAGAGAGTGATTTTGTTCTTGTTTGCTGAAATTAAATGTCATAACTGCTATTATAGAGTTTGCATGAAGTAAGCTAAAACATAGTAACATTTTATGTTACCTAACTATCAGGCTCGCTCGCCATTTATGCTCAAGCACACCACTAGTTTATTTGTATATATGTTTGGACGTACGTATGTCATTTTGTACTTTGACCCTCGCGTTTTTGTGTTAGTTAGGTGGTCGACCCCGTCCCAAATTGCACTAAACAGAATCCTCTGGTTTATCGATCAGTACCCGTATCACCTTAGAAATTGAATTGTTTACCGTTTTGAATTCTTTTGCGGGTGCAGTTAAAACTTGAAAACTTAAGGGACTTCCATTTCTATTCGAGTTTGTGGCGGTGGTAAGTCAATGCGCTCTTTGTCATGGTTATAAGCCGTGCGCAACTTGAAAATACATTGTCCACTAGGCTACCGCTAAGGTAAGTCTGTGTAGGTGCATGTCCAGTTGTGTCAAAACTTTGTGTGTTACAGCCACTACTTATCTAAAGAATATCACAAAGAAAAAGTTTAAATAACGTGTATTGTTTTGTTGTTGTTTTTTTCCCTTCAATTCAAGCAGTTGCAGAGAGTTGTTACTATGGCACTGAAATCCCTTTACCGTGTATGCGAAATTTAAAAACTGGACCTTATTTTCAGTAGCTTTAGTGTTAGAAGTCAAGATCATTCATATAATAATAGTATAGTCTTTAGGCTCGCTCGCCATTTGTGCTCAAGCACATCACTAGTTTAGTAAGGGAAATTAGTGTCACTCGCCGCTTAGTTTGAAGGGGCCAAATTGGCACTCGGTACAAACGCGCATGCACAGAGAAACCAAGACTTTGAGCTGGAAACCATAGCAACTGTTAAAACTAAAAACTATTGCCATTTCTACATAATGCCCCACCATAGCAGCTCATTTTCTTTTTCTAAATAATACCTGCCTAATAGTCTTTGCTAGTCATTGGTTTGCGCTTCTAGGGTCCAGCCAGAAGGGTACAGGAGTCTTCGATAGGAACTAGAGATGATTGAAACAAGTCTATTGGAGGAGTGCACCACCTGGAAGCTTCAGTCATTGACCAATGTTGGGTCAGTTGTGGATAGGAAATGGTATGTATGTTATAGTCAATACAATATTATTCCATGTACAGCACCAAAAATAAATTCAAATCAGGAAATGGAAATATTTTCTGACCTTCAACAGTTCTTTGAAATAATTGGGTGGAACTAACAAAATCAGACTGGTGTACAATTAAACCCAGAGGTGTAGGAAGCCAAATCAGATTGATGCAGCCACTTAACCACACCCACTTAACCTCACCCTCTTGTCAGTGACTGAGACAGTTTTGAAGTTTAATGAACCAAGTCAAATTAATAACTTTTAATGTAATTATATAGTCTATATTGTATAGCTAACATAGCCACTTGGACATAAAAGCAAACAACCATTTAAAATTAGAACTTACAAATGCCTGGTCTGACTTTAGCAGTCTTTGCTTTTGTTTTCTATAAAAAAAATTTAAGCGTATTTAGCAACAAAAAAAATTACGTCTGCAGACTTCTTATAGTGCTAAATGGCCACTTCTCAAAATCAGACCAACAACCTCTGAACTACTTTTGTTTTTCCAAAAGATAGCTCGAAAAAATAAAGGAGGACAAGGCAGGAGCAGAGTTTCGGGAATATCTTCCAAAATGGTCGGTATTGGCTGTTTACTCCCCGCAGAAGACATTGCCACAACGACCACTAGAGTCATTATGAGCCTTGCCCCTTTTTATCAAAATAGTGGTGTCGCCATGACTGCGTGGCCGCACCCATTCTAACGTCCCTGAAACCCAAAGTTGGGACAAAAGTGGGTACAACTCCATACCTGCAAGATTGCTGAATATCCCATTTGCTGTTGTTTAGCTAACGTGTAGAAAAAATTTACGGTTAACTGTTTATGTCTGGAAGTGGTAAGTCATACTGCTGTTCACCATGGCCGAACAATCTGATAAGGTCAAGGGTCAACATGCTCATTCTATTGAACTGAGCACCACAAAAAATTATATAAATATTATATGGAACATAGTTTATATAAATAGAACAAGGAAGAAAATTACATCACTGAAATATGGTTCTATCATGAGAGCGATGCTGTAATTGGAATGGGTACAGTAATCATACCTACTTTTGAAATTCTCACTGTCGAGCTCTCTATCAATAGATAAAAAGATACCTGGTGGCACATGCTCACCGTTTAATATATCCCAATATAAGAAAGCTTTACATGTCCCAATAAAACCACAATAAGCATGCGCCACTAATTATCTTGCTGTTTATGTATGTGTGTATGTATACAATAAAATCAAGACGGATATTTTGACTTTAGTAGTCTTTGTAGTCAGAATGTTGGGTTAAGTTATTGAATATACTAATGATGTGCTCAGCACAAATGGCAAGCGAGCTGGTCCGGCTGAAATGAATGCTAGATTCTCATATTCATTTGTTAGTTAACTGTTGTTGTTGTTTTTGTTTAGATTATTAATTTGTGCTATTCTTTAGCAACATGCCACACTTTTATACACACATACATATTTGTTCACTGGGTATACCAGCACAAGACTTACATTGTATTCTCTTCGCGACTTGACAAAAGATTTTCAAGGGGTAAGCAATCAAGATTCCTAGGATGATATGGTTAAGAATTGCTAAACCAAGGATTTTATTTAAGCTAACCACCTTTCCAAAGTATGCTCCATTCAAAATGCTCTATTGTACCAGAGCTCTAGTAGTTATAGCGTTACATTGTATTCTCTGAGTGACTGGACTACTTGGCAGTGAATTTTCAAGAACAAATCTGTTACATAAGACACATAGCTGTGGCAACAAAGATATTTTACCACCACCACTAAAAAATTAACTCTGCTAAGTTTGTAAATCTAACTGCGAACGTTTCTGGGGTAGGTAGCTGTAAAACCCAAAAAGTGTTGAACTTGACCGGTTGCTATAACTTCAAGGGTAATGTGCTTGGCAATGCAGGTGAAATAAACCTAAAAATATCATTGTGAAGATATGTAGGGTGGAACAACCACACACACACACACACACACACACTCACACACACACTAGAAGATTCATTGATTGTATACCAAATCACCTGGAATTTACCATGATTTTTCAATTAGCACAAGAAAAACTAAAACAGCATCGTGAAACATTTAGAGGGACGGCTTTGGTGAGACAGTTTGTTAGTGATTAGAAAAGTAATAAAGAAATAGAGTACAGTGTAAGGGTTGGGACCTTTCATGAAGTGTGCTACTGGATGAGCTTCAGGATCTCACGACATTTTTGGAATAGTATATTGTATGTAGAAACAATATTTGGAACCTAGTATTTGGACACAAAATACTAGGTTCCAAATATTGCACACCATAAGCATAGCTTTAGTTGAACTAGGGTTTCATGTAAGATTTTATTATTTGGTCAGATGCTTTAATGTTACTGCAATTGTCATTTGCTATCAGCCCTCAGCGTGCATGACCGTGAGGGCTATATAGTAATCGTCCTGTCTATCTGTCACACTCTGATTTTGGAAATTACTGACAATTAATTATTGATTTAGATGTGAACTTACTCAGAACGACTATTTAAACCTCTCATTGTGACACTTTTTTTTATTTCAAGCTGATTTTTGAGAAAATGTGAAGCTTTTAGCTCCATGTAGCTACATAGGTACTAACTTTTGTGGGTAATGCTCCCTATCATTGTGTCACGTGAGCAATTAATTTATTATGGCCAGCAGTAGCTTACTTTATTCTGCTTGGAAGCTTGCGAAGTTGTCTCTTATGAAGATGGCATTTACATATACCGTTTTCATTGCTCGAGCTATATTGATGCTTGATTAATAATCAATAAAATTATTCATTTGGTCTGAGATTATTTTTTGTAACACCTAGCTATTTTAAGTAGCGCTGAGAGTTCGCACCTTTGGTGCTTTATTTTAAATGGCTATTCTTTGGGAAGGAGACTTTGCATGGGGTAAGATCAAGAGTGAACTTTGTAAAAAGATGTTTGATACCCCGTAAGTGTATTTCCAGCATGTTTTACATATTTGACTTCTTTTTTTTTTCTTCTTTGTTTATTGTGTTTGTGTTTGTTTGTTTGATTCTGTTTTGGCATGCAATGTTGGCTATCAATTCAAATTACTGTTTACTGATGGTGAATGTCTATCACTTATCGTGAATTTTTTTACAGGTTCATGGTTGTTTAAAAAAAATCTGTTTATTTACTCAACCAATTTTTTTTAACTTTTTTTCCCGAAATTGTGGTAACTGTACAACCATGATGTTATTGTTGTAGCCATTTATAATTCAATGCAATTCTCCATCCATGAACTCTGTGGCCTTGTTTACCACTTTCTGAACTCCCCGGCATGCCCTTTGACCTCTAGCTCCTTGTTTTCAAATTCAAAAAAGTAGCTGTGCAAAGAGAATAGCTCACTATTCTTTATTTTTATGAGTAGTATACATAGTAGAATCAGTCTACTCCTATTACTGCAGTGTGTGTGTGTGTGTGTGTGTGTGTGTGTGTACCACCACAGTATGTGTTGATTGAAGATGACCCCTCAGTAGTATCTAGCAGTACTCCAACACAGTATATACGCTGTGATATCATGCAGTTGAATTCAGCTGCATCAATGATAAACAAAACTCTCCTTTTTCCTCTCTTTATATCCCTTTTTTTTGTTATGATTTTTTCTCCCTTTTGTTATTGTGCTCATAACTTACGTGACATTGTGCCTTATTCTTTTTTTTCTTTTTTTTTTTGTTTGTTTGTTTGTTTTTACACAAACTCTACATTTAAATGAATGACTTCGGATTTTTCAGGAGTGCAGTTTTTATCATTTTAAATTTAGTTTTTGTGTTGTTTTTTTTGTTTTTGTTTTTTGTATGATTCTTTTATTATTTTTTTTGGTGCACCTGGTTCCAGTACTTTACTAACTGCTAACTTTATGCCAAGAGATTTCTTTTAGTAGAAATACTTAGAGCGACTGCATCAGAAGCCATAACAACTGCGTCAGGGACTGCCCCCTAGAGATCCAGGATGACATCCCAGACAAGCCAGACAGCAACCCTAATGGACCGTGACGGTTTCAATTCAGAATTAATGGACCATGAACGATTCAATTATTTGTTGTGACAACATTCAATTAGCTAGATTTGTGCATATATGCCAGTGATGTTTTGTAAGGTAGTTCAGTCTAACGATTGTTGGAATGGCTACACATTGATTCTCCAGATTCAAAGAAATACTTTATCTTTAACCATTGTTGACCGTTGACTGATAGACTAGATTTGGTGTGGGGAAGCTCACTGTAATTGATAGAGCAGACTCCCGCTACAAACTGTTAAATAGTATCTTTCTAAATATACGCCACCTAATGGCTCATTATGCATAATTCTAATTAGTACCAGCTTATCTCATTGTTCGGTTTTGCTTCCAGCATTAACACTGACAAATGAACTGAATGAGAGAACTGAAATATTGAACTGCTAAAATTAACTTATAGGAAAAAATTAACTTGTAAAAATCAATGGGTAAACAAAAAGCTGACAACCAAATGAACGAGTAAGTATGAAGTAAAAATGCGCCATGTCAATGACTTTTACAGAGTTGAACAACTGCATATGTTAAAAGTTGAAAGCTTTTCTGAACTTTGAAAGCTCCACCCACTCTCTCGTTGTGAAGTAGTAGATAAATAAATAAATAAATAATGACATCAATAATAATAATAAAATTGTCAAACAAAACAAATAAATTAATAATAGATAAATAAATAAATAAATACTAAGGATTAGGTGGTGATTACTCCCAGGACAGGGCCACAGTTTACTCGCTGCACAGCCACTGAGAGATGCTGGAAAAATAGTCTCTAGTCCGTGGGTCTCACTCACTACGAAAGAAAAGAAAACAAAAAACAAGACTAACTTATTCCAGTGTAATCTATTTACAATATTTATTGTGTTAATGATTTACCAGTTTTTGTTTTTTTTTGGTTTTATGCTTGCATTTGCAGCTAGATTTTTATTTTCATATTTTATTGTTGTAAAAAAATTTATCCCCAGAAACTTGAGAGTCCAGCACATTATGTGGAAGTATACAGAAGTAAACAGGACTTGGATAAAGAGTGTAGATGTGACGTGAGCCAGAGGTCCGATGGCGACGGAGAACACATCAAGCATTGTCTTAACCCAAACTTCAATAGATCATCAGAACTTATTTATTGTATTTTTTATGCCAAGTAAACAACTTCAAATTACATTCATTGTTTCGGGGTTGGTTCAGTTGCGACTTGTCAAGTCCAGGTTGTTAGCTACCACAGACCCAACAGAACTCTCTACACTTTTCTTTTCATTAATAATACTTTGAATGCACACCACAGTTATATAGCTACAGGAATGAGGGTGATAGTGGAATACAACAATGTTCAAGATAAGTGGGGACTGTCAAACATACACTCAACACACACAACACAGCAGAGGGAGAGCTCAACTCTTGTGAAGGTGAAGCTGAACATTCATGAAACCCCAGATTATACACAAGAATTATACATAGTGTAAAAGTCACTTGGATATGCACTGTTGTACATTATAGTTCCTGAGTATACCATTGTGTATATCTTTAGTTATTCCTACTATGTATGTATGGTTTCATTCATGATCCAGACGACTCCATGGAGCTCTCCAGAATGAGAGGGAGCTTAGGCCTATTATTCCTATAGTTTCTATTGCCACAGGCTAGAAAACGTTAGGAGCTATGAGCACGTTTCTCACAATCACTTCTCTGCAATGTGCAGTCAGTAAACTCCCAGTAGTAGCTTGACTCCAGTTGTACCTTGAAAGTGACATAGGAATCTGAACAAATGGTTGGAATAACCAAACTGCTGAGGTGCTTGTGTTTATACAGTTGTTTACCTCAGAAGGCAAGGTGGTATTTTATTAGCTAGCTAGCTAGTACATAGTTATGAATGTATTAGTCAAATTAAAAAATTATCATCATCATCATAATAGGATACAATGATAATAATAATAACAACACAATGTTAATAAAATAATAAAACTTTCAGTTGATAAAACATGATGTATTACTGATGAGGTAAGTCCTGCATGTAAACTAGTATTCACTGGGGTCCCAGTCCCTGTGCATAAAAAATGTGAATAGTGATGATATCATAATGGTGAGGCTAAGTGTGTTAGTAGCCGATTGGACAGGAAAAATCTTAACTTAGTGTTGAACACATTACACACATTGGTTTTAAAAATAGCTATTGATTGCCACACACCAAAATGTTCAGATGGACTACGTGCATGAGCTTTTACAGCAGAATTGGTGTACAATGCTAATCACTTCCTCTTAGTTTTAGATTCTATGCTAATCTGGGAGGTTATATTTTGAGTTGTGTATAATAATAGTGGATCTGTAATGCCACAAGGAAGTGATGAAAAGGGAGTGTCAGTATGTGGAATCTATTCATTGCAGCTCATGAGAATGCCTATGGTGGAACTCTGTACTTAAAATGCCTGTATTGGTTCCGAACATTTATCATTCAAAGCAATGTTTGTCTTTTTTGTGGTCAGTTTAGATGTTTGGTTTTTGCTTGATGCATGGAAAGCATTTTATTTACGTTTGTCATTACACTAAATATATCGCACTAGTGTAATGCACACAATGTAGCTACTCCTATATAATGGTCCATAGCTACAGCTCCACATGGCGCATGTACATTGGTATTCTAGATAAAGTTCCAGAAGTATAGCTACCATCTGCATATCATTAGTTGGTGCACAGCTACATATTATGTCTCACACATCCACATGTGGTGCCACACAGCCAGCTCCTGTTGGAAGTTGTATTGGTGTCCAGGCAGGTTGTATCCAAGACATGTAAACAACAAGACACCACCAACACAGGAGTCATTCCATGACTGAAGGCTAGGTAGCTAGCTACAACCATAGACTAAGTGATGATGCGTAAATAGCACATGTCATGTATCTGAGTAGAAACATTAAAATTGTTCATTCATAATTGTCACAAAAACTTGAATAAAATATAAATCAGTTCTGACAAGTTTAGTAAATGACAATGCTTGATGTGCTGTCTTTCACCCAATCTCTGGATTCTGTTGGACGTACACTCTTCATCAAAGTCCTTTACTTCTCTTATTCTGCTACATAATGAGCCGGCCTCTCAAATTTCTGTTAGATGAAGAAAAAAATAAAAAAATAAAATTATCACTCTAATTCTGTGAAAACAAGAGTTTGATAGCAAACAAAGAAACTTAAGTATCACAATTGTGGGGATGGATGCTGAAGGGGTTAAGCTATCCACACCCAAGTTAGTAGTACTGCCACCAGGATCCTTAGTTACCTACACTGTACTGCACACTGCTCACAAGCTATAACTAGACCCTCAGACAGAGTAAGTCACACTGCAGGTTTGTACACCAGGTTTAATTGGATCTTAATGAAACCATGGGTGGCTCATTTTTATACATTCGCCTCCCACGGGTGAAACACAATTAGAAACTATGCAATGAGTGCGTGTGACACACCCGGTCATACTCAGATTAAAAGTGCACAAAAGTGGAACACTGACATAGATACACACATACAAACGAACATCAGGAGAATATGTCTGTTTATTGTTATTTTAGGTGTGGTTGCTAGGAGATGGTCCCACAACAATCATTACACCAACAACGTTAATTCTGATAAATCCTATCAGCCAAATCACAAAAGATAGTATAAAATGAAGGGGAAAAAAATATAAGGACATCAACAAAGAAATATTGCAGCCATTCTGCATTGTGCTAACCCATGTCTTGACAGTTATTAGCTTTAAAATAAATGTCGTCATTATTACTAATATTATTATTGGCGAGCAAGCATAGCGAGTGAGACATTCACAGGGGTAACACAATTGAAAATATGGGATGTCTGTTTATATATTATAATTACAAAACTCCGGGCCATGGAGAAAACTATCACAGTTGACAGCTGTATTTGTCATGCATGTGAAAAAGACATAGAAAGAAAAATTAATTCAGGTGACGATGTACCAGGCTGGACATTGCAGAACAAAGAAAACATAACACTGATAATGGGAAGCTAGTTCCACTGTGCCAGGTTCGTTATAAACAAGTGCATCGTACAATCAACCCCTCAAGTATACATGTAGTGCACAATCAACCCTCACATGTAGTGCTAACATAAAGGGGTTGTACAGGCACTGGCCTAACACTGTTGCCATTAAATATCATTTTTGTCAAGTCAGTGATATGGATTTGTACATCACTGAAAATGATAAAATATGCACAAGTTGTAATAATAGTCACCTCGAAATAATTGCTAATTTTAAGCAAAATAGTCATGATTATGAATTAAGTGCCTTTTAAACAACATTATTTCAGACTCAATTCCAGAAGATGCAGTCGTGGAATGAGATTATAAATTGCCCTTGTTTCTTGTCGAGGACTTTACTTTGTGACTTAATTATTTTTTATTATCTTATTCATTGTCTTTTTATTTAACACCCTTTGAGTTATAAATGTGCAAGTGTTTATCTGTTCATCACATATGTGTTGTATTTTTCAACAACTTGTAACCAATAGGCATATTAGTAGTAGTTCCAATAGAATCAGGAAGTCCAACAGGAAACACAAACAACTCGGGACATTGCAATCTGCAAGCAATAGGGGATTTGCATGATGACATCACGTAACATCCTACCACGCCCACCGATGGTATCACTGCACACCGTGTCCCATTGAAAATGTATTAGTTTTGCTGACCGCCTGGTCTATTTTTCGCTGTAGCACCAGCGCCAGGCTGCACAGAGCTTCCAAATTACAGGAATAGCTTTATTATGAAATTTAATAACTGCTGATAGCAAAAGTTTAAAATTTTCAGCCCTGGCTATTGGAATTCCTAGGAGTGAAATTTGGTGATGGTTATCTAACCACCCTACTTCTTCTTGGAACTCACCTTGAAAACTGAGACTGGCTGGTTTTTCTCAGAATTCTATAGCCTGGGGTGGCCTGCTTCTTAGAAGCTGATTGTGGTGAAGATACTAATTTCTCTGGAGGGATTGGTGAGTCTTACAAGAGAATTAGAAAAAGAGATTGCTTTGCTCCTGAATGCTAAGATAACAGAAGAAAGAAGTGATCATTTCATAACTTTCCTAAGGATAAACTGATGAGAAAGAAATGATTAATTTCTAAAAAGATAGTATTTGTATCATCAGCTGTTTTGCTCCACAATGTGGAAGAACTCTTGAATATCTTTGTGGAGGATGTTGTAACAAAAAGCATTGCTACAGGGACAGCAGTGGAGAATTGGCAAGCCTACAATTAATATTGCCTCTTATTACTGATCAAGTTTACTTTATTTAGATTGAGTATGTTTTATGTTTATTTCAATTATCTTTCTCCCCTTAGTTCAATATGTATTCATGTTCTTTGATTGTTTAGTTACAGTTTAACCACAGTGTAAAACATGAAAGCAATAGTTATGCCAGTTCTGCAGGACATTAATGTCCGTGCATTAACTACCTAAAATAACTCACCTACTGTGGAGTTAAGTAATGCCATTAGCTAGCTACCTGTTGAAGAGGTAAAAAAAAATGGTGAAGGGACATATAAATTCTAGTTAAAAACTAGCAAACAGGACATTATTACTGATACAGTCCATAGATACACAACAGTCCCACACGCTTTGTGAGAAAATGTATTACTGAGGGTGATAATGATGATGATAATGATAATAAAATACTATGAAGTGAATCAAATTGGTGGACCAATAATTGAGTGCACTAAGAGAAAAACCTAATTCAATGTCCAAACTTCTGATAGCTAGTAATGGAGTTAGCAAAATTGTGGTAAATATTTTTTCTTGTTTTTCGTTTATACCTTGATTCTCAAAGACAACTATCTGGATCTATATATATTCAATTTAGGAAGTATGTCTTAGACCTCTTTACTTTGTCACAAGTCACAGTATCGCGAGGCTGTTGTTTAGCTACATTACCATTTTGCTCACCTTTCTTTTAAGTTGCCAATATTTGCTAGCAAATACATACCTTTTATCTATCTCAACTTCACAACATGAAGTTGACTAAGAGTAAGATGTTCAACTATAGCTACTTGCTTTTATAAATGGTATTTCTGCCAGAGTCTGAGTCTGTCAGACAGGTGGTTGCATTTATGTCTCCTGACTAGTTTATGGAGATGATAACTTCACCACAATCAGGTTACTTCTAAGAAAATCCACAGCACAATAGGCAGGCCACCACCAGGCTATAGAATTCTGAGAAAAACTAGCCAGTCTCAGTTTTCAAGGCGAGTTCCAAGAAGAAGTAGGGTGGTTAGATAACCATCACCAAATTTCACTCCCAGGAATTCCAATAGCCAGGGCTGAAAATCCTAAACTTTTGCTATCAGCAGTTAGTAAATTTCATAATAAAGCTATTCCTGTAATTTGGAAGCTCTGTGCAGCCTGGCGCTGGTGCTACAGCAAAAAATAGACTAAGCGGTCAGCAAAACTAATACATTTTCAATGGGACACGGTGTGCAGTGATACCATCGGTGGGCGTGGTAGGATGTTACGTGATGTCATCATGCAAATCCCCTATTACAGAAACAGAATGTATAGATGGGGTAGACTTAACTGGTACAGGGTCCTCAAAAGAGCAAGCACTGTTTAATAACATTATTAACTATTGAAATGACGAGATCCCCTTTTAATGCCACAATGACAGAATAATACTGCTCATGATAGTGCATCGTATCTTTTCAAATTGTTAATTTCATAGCTAAGCTCAGAGCTGCTACAATAATTAATTATTAATTAATATTAACATTTCCCTCACTCTCTCTCCACTACACTTCCACTATTATTTCCTTATTTCACTTCCTCCATCCCTGATCGATGGAGACAGAGATCCATCACGAATTCCCCATTCAAGAGGAAGTTTGAATGAGTCAACACATACTTCAAAAGGTCGCCCGACTTCACGGCACTTTAATATCCGCTAATGCATCACAACACCGGACTTAAACTAACTGAACTTTAACACCTTCCCCCCTCCATCTCTCTTTCCCCTTTGGGCCCATTGTTATGAGGAATTCTGGTGTAAACAAGTGTGACATTTGAGCTGACTAGATATCAATGAAGATATCCAGGCTTGAATATAAGCTTTTTAAGACACTTTTGATTTTGTAAGTGACATTGACCAAGAGCTTTTGAAGATAAACAACATGCACCTCTTCTTCAGTCTGTTGTAAAATAAACTCAAAATGTTATGGCTCATCTCTACATGCATATCTCCTGCCACTGAACTACGACAACAAAAAGGCAATTAACTTTTATATATATACAATATTATATTTATAAAATATTTTATAAATTAAAAATAATCTTCTCTGCGAAGTTTTTTTTCTGACTACCTCCACTGATAGCTTTCAAACCACATCATATGGTATTCACGACGACCGCAGCCTTATCCATCATGGCTCTTAAATCATCAAACCCAATTGTAGAATCTTCTGAAAAAATCAACTCCAGATTCACTTTCCGTTTAAGTCGACATCTTCAAAGCGTACCACACCGCAGCTATTCCAAGTATTGTTATAGTTAGAAAGATTGTAATTGCATCACAGAAGTTGTACTAGCTAATAACATCAAAACACTGAAAGCTGAACAGAAAAGTGGCTCCAAAAAGTACACATTATTTTGCTTATTTTTGCAGAGAGTCCCTGATTTAGTCACGGCTACGGAACGCGCTAAATTAACAAATGGAGGTGTACGTAGTAGCCCCATACCACTACTCTCACCCCGGCAGTATCAGAACAAGATACCCTTAGGCTACAACATTATGTGAATTTAATACACATACATACACACTCTCACACATACAAAGACTAGATTCAGTGATTATACAGGACATAAAAACAGAGGAGTAGTCCAATTAGTATGTCTTATACAATTTACAATGAGTGCTTCTAGAAGTCCTTGGGAGACATGAAACCCTCAATACGGTACTAGAGAGGTGACGGACCGAAATATGGTGCCGCAAGGCATGAGCGTGTGAATGATTATGTGTGTGGATGTGGTGTGCATGCGCATGTGTGTGTGTGTGTGTGCATGCGTGTAGATCTTTAAACAAGGAAGCACTACAACAGCCATAACTGGACCAGGATTTACACAATGCCTAAACTTGCATCCCACAAGTATTCTTTGGACATTATCTAATTTGTTATGCTGTAAATATTACGCATTCTTGACCCCGGGTCAATCACATGACACCCACACATATGACGACCATTGTGCAGAATCAAACCCTCACAAAGAGTATGTTTAACTTTATGTTTTATTCATGGTTGTATCGATCATCGTCACTCATCCTGTCGTCAGTCAACCATTTTTTTGTTTGTAAATAAAGTCTAGACACTATCATTCCCAATCCCCGCCCATTAGTCATAGAATCAACTTCTACCTACTTGGTAATACTCATGGGGATTAGCTTAAGACAACAAACTATAAATTTAGAGGATACAGCCATGGTGGGAGAAAGAGGAGATATTTACAAGCTCTATCTCTAATCTCTGGTGTAAAAATCTGTTCACATGGAGAGATCAAGTGGATTATTCTTACTGGAACTTTGACATTCCATACCTGCTAGTGAATCTTCACTGCCCTAGTTGTTCTATTTCTGTGTAAAGTATATTGAGTGTTAACTGACTACACCAGGAGAAGTCTCCAACTAGCTGGACTGGACAGTCCCAAACAACTAGATATGCTACAGACTGTGTTACCCGTGTTGAATCAATACTGTCACTGGTATGGATTCTGTCATGTGACAACCAATTAATGCATTTATTATCAACATCAACATATTAATTGAATATCTGTCAAATCAGATCGAACCCAAAGGACGTAGCTACCATAGCCCAAGTAATACAGCTCTGAGAAAAATAGCTATTGTGTGTGAGTGTGTGTGTGTGTGTGTGTGTGTGTGTACGTGTGTGTGTGTGTACGTGTGTGAGTGTGTGTGTGTGTGTGTGTGGTAATATTATGCCCAGTCATATATATGATGTGTGTATGTGTGTGCATACGTATAAAGGAATTACATATAATTAATCATTTGTATGGATGTTTGTTATTTGTTAATCGCCATGCCGACTCTGTGCATGCAGGGACACTCCCAACAGAAACCCCAACCCTAAACAGCACTAATGAACAAGACACAACTTAAGCTGGCTCCAGATCAAGATCACTACCTTTGCCTCATCAATGAACAAAGTTGTCCACATTTGTTGGCATGTACCGCGACTAAAAGACACACTAATAGACGAGACTCAATTATGGTGACTTCAACATATCATTACTACATCCCCTTTGCCTTGCTGGCATTTGTAAGATTACGCAGATCATGCTAATAAGGAAAGTAAATGTTCGTTTGACATTCTGGTAGCTATACAAAAGGTAATAAATCCCATTAAGTTCAAAGATACAAGAGAAGAAGAATTATCAACATTGAACACTTTCAACTTAGCTACATTATAGCTAGTACTTAGCTAGGTTGCTGCAGTTATTTTGTAACTTTGCTATAATTAGCTATTGCTATATTTAAATGAAGGAATCCAAACAATTTTAAATTGTACATGCTGCCGTGTGTTCAGGCCTGCGAGGATGCCTGAAGAGGCGACCGCTCCACCGTGTCTGCTAGCTACTGTATGCCGCACTCCGCATAATGAGTAAATATATCACCCCTGTTAACTTTGCCTCAATTATTTAACATTTTTGTTGGTGCACAGTGACACCTTGTTTTTAGTACAGCATCTCTACTCATGTTATTATTGCGACTGGTAGATCTGGGATCTAGAGAGACACACCCAGATCTACCAGTCTCAATAACAACATGAGTAGAGATGCTTATTATACAGTGCTACAAGTCATACCCCTATAAGGTCATATATCATTTATTCTTATTACACTTGTCAGAGTGATATGGCAAAATATTTCACTCTCAGGCTTTATTTTCACTCTGCCTCTGGCTCTGTGAAAATAAATTAGCCTACTCATGAAATATTTCACCATATCACACTCTGACTCATGTAATAAGTACTATGGATTATATATATTATATGTGACCGGTTTTGGGAAAATCGGCCTAAACGGGCATCTAAAGTTTTCTAATTTATTCTACCAGTAGGCTGCACGGGGCCTTGGGATGCCGTCCTCCTAATTTGAAAGCTGTAGCACAAACCGTCTTCGCCCTACGCACTACAACACTTCAGCATTATTGCTAAACTCAGTATTGCTTATTTCGAAAAAACGCCGGGTAAAGGCATTGCTAAGGTCAGGGGGCGTGCCTTGTGTCTGTATACTATTACTGCGTGTCTCCGGGACACTATGGAATAAACCGGTTACAGGCGGATTGAAAGAAGTCTAAAAGGCTTAATGCAGGGCTCCTTAAGAAACTATGATGGCGAGAATTGCGTGAGTACGTGAATTATGTAGAACAGTAAGTGAATTAGTTAGCTACAGTTTTTTCCCGGCTGTTAGTGAAAAGCCCGCCAATAATTTCTTAGCAACTCTCCGTACACGAGTCCAACCGGCTAGTGTTTCTAGCTTCCTAGTGTGAGTTCTAGAGCACGCCAGAGCTTACAACTGCGTCATAAGCTAGAGCTAACTGGTGTCTATCCATTTCTGCCATAAAAATTTTTTCGAAAAAAATAGACCCATAAGGCTTTACCCAGGGATACTGAAAAAAATTGTTTGCCGCGTTTAGGCCGATTTTCCCAAAACCGGTCACATTTATATATATATATAAATACAAGTCTTTGGTAAAAGGGACATTTGCTGCTCCTATCAGGTGATGATGATGAGTGGGTGGGATTGCCTTCTAGGCATGGATGATTGAGAATTACAGTGTGTTAGAAATACGCATATTATAACATCCACTTTCTCCTCCTATGGTGCCCAGCTCTATTTGTGATAATTCAAACAGCCACGCACACACACGCACACACATACATGAACACGCATACACACACATGCACATACATATCAGCAGGGATAGGAAGATGTTTTGATATGGAGGGGCTCCAAGGGTATGCTAATTCCTGACCACCTCCCTTTCTTTTTTTTTGTACGCCACTGCAAATGTCCGCGTCAATGAACTTACATGCAATATTTACAGAACTACACTGAGGTCACACAAACAGCCTCAAGCAATATTAATAACCCCCAACTTACACCTCCACCCACTAACTTATTTCACAACTATATGCCTCCACCTATCACAACCAAACATACCTCCCACCGCCCACTTCACTCCTGGCCACGCCCCTTCACAACTCACTCGACTGCGGCTCCATCGCACCCGTACATGTAGTAGGTGCGTCCGGTGACTGCCAGTCCGAACGCCAGGTCCTCCGTGGCTTCGTTCGGCCAGTCTTCCTCCAGCAGCAGGCAGTGCACCTTCTTTCTCACTCCGCGACCTGAGGCCAAATCAATCACTCCTTTAGGTTTCTTATCACCTTCTGTCCCATAGTAGGTAAGGGTGGATTTGCGTAGGATAAAGTACCGCTTTTTCCAGTTTCGATAAGAGCCTCCTACGACATATGAAGAAAAAAAACAAAAAAGGAAAAAAATTTTTTTTGGGGGAGTGAAATTCAGTGATGATTTCCAGCAATAAGACATTATGAAGTGACATGTATTAGCATTTTATTGGTACTAGATATGAGATGTTTGTTTACATTTACTACTTCAAAGATTCAGTCATTCTCGGCTGAAATAATTATAGTAATAGAAAATTTTCTCGTTCCAACGTCGGGTTAAGCTTTAATTAACAATATTGGCTGTTAGAATGAGAAAATTAGCTACTGCTTCAAAGAATGGTGTAGAGTCGGCCTTACATCACACTCCCTGCATCACAGCTATCACTAATGACTATGTGTTTGTGTAGCTACGTCTTTGCACAGCGTAATTAGCACACACTAATCATATATGACAGCATCAGTGTTTGGACTCAAATATACACTTAGCTACAACATGTATTAAACACATACACACGGCTATTCTGTTGTAATATATTTATTTATTTATTTTTAGAGTTTGGAAACAGTGACATTTTTGTTATGCACTGTGTCTACATTTCCATTCACTGCTGCTGAGGGTTTCCACACATGCACACACACACATGCGCATGTCCACCAACCAATGTGCGTGCATGACAATGCTCATTTTCAATGCATTGCGTTCTACACATAGGAATCTTCCATTGTAAATCCAGCAATACATATAGCACAATATGATTTACCCACGGCAGAGGCAGTCAAAAGTTACTTACTTTTAAATCAGGCGATTCAAACGCCTTAATCCCAAGTTTGGGAGACAGCCCTCAGGTTAAAATTGCCCAAGGGAAAACAGGTACATTGCCTGTGCTAGAAGAGCAAGTACAGTGACCATAGCAACTGGTCGGGCTTCAAAAAAAAAAAAAAAAAAAAGCTAAGAGTTGATGACAAACTCAGGAATACCCAAGCACTTATCATTAGTCATAACACTTTCACCTTTACTTGCTGTCGAAATCTCGACAACTTTATGTGATTAATGTTAATCTAGTGAGCTGGTTAAATCTGTAAAACTTGTAAATGGAGATGGCTAATTATCCTTACCTACATACTAAACTTTGATGCTGCATGTGCTGTTTGTTCTATTTCCCTCAATTCACCAAGAATGCATAACATGTGATTGTAATTAATGTGACAATTAATCAATTAAGTAATTAATTATCTATTGGAAAAATGTTTAAATGTATCTTTGCATACACAATAACACACTAATCAGTATTGACTTGGTGTTTTACTATAATCAGTGGTGTAGGGAAGGTGGGGTGGGGCTCCGGAGCCTCCCCATAATTTTTGGGCACCATCTAATGAAGTGATTCTTACATGGATGATTTTAAACCACAAAAAAAAAACGTGCCCTAAAACCATATTTAATAAACTTAGCTATAATTTTATTCTTGTATCAGATAATCAAATGAATACAAGCATGCATTAAAATGGAAGGAAAAAATCATTAGTTCCCTCATTTTGGGTAGCAATTGCCCAGTCAAAGGTTGGGCTCATTCCACAAATTGAATTATCTCATCTTGGCTAATTAACACAGTTCGTTCATGTGGGTAGGCAAGACAATTTGGCCAGGCATCAGATAGGCCACAACCACAAGCTTTAGTAAGTTGTATTTACAATTCAACTGGAAGAACCACACACATGGTTAACAAAAAAAAGAAATAAAATAAAAGGAAAAACGTTAACGAAGGACTAGGGAAAATGATAGAATGAACAAATGAAATGAACTTGCTGTTGTATAAATTATTTTGATTGTTATTATCTCAGAGAAAATGGAGAGCAGGGCTTGGTGGTGAGTATGACAAATATAGTTGTGGTCATGTGCCCCGTCATGTGATTAGGCAGAGATACTCCAGCACTACTGCGGCACAAACCACCATAATGACTGACCTACAGCTGAAGCAATAGATCATCTTCGTGTAAAAAACAACAACAATCATCATTGAATAATGAGTTGTGGTGGTTTGCATACAAACAGGCTATAGAGTATACCTCTCCCTGAAGACTGGCAATGTAAACAGATGAAGAAGTCTGAAATAGAGCCATGCAGGACAACTTGAGGGGCCTCAGGGGTTTCCAATATTGGCCTCAGGGGTTTCCAATATTGGGCTCTGGGGTTTCTAATATTAGCCTCAGGGGTTTCTAATATTGGTCTCAGGGGTTTCTAATATTGGCCTCAGGGATTTCCAATATTGGGCTCAGGGATTTCCAATATTGGCCTCAGGGATTTCTAATATTAGCCTCAGGGGTTTCTAATATTGGTCTCAGGGGTTTCTAATATTGGTCTCAGGGGTTTTGGCCTCTGGGGGTTTCCAATATTGGGCTCCGGGGTTTACTCCTTTCTTTGAATTTCCTATGAAGCATATGTGACACAGGAGCTGAAACAAGTATATACTTGGTCACTGAGGGATATTAGCATAAGTTATTATATTAGTATTGTGTGTGTACTAATTTTAGTGATAACTAAAAAGTAGAATTAAACGAGTGTATAATCTGAATTCTGAAAATGCATTAGTACATAATAACAGTGAAAAGCTTTGATCTGAAGAAATATTGAAGCAATCGATCTTTCTACATTTGAGTGCTATGACAACCACAAAATTAACCATAGACAAAGTTCTTCGGCAATGCTAGAAATATAATCAACAATCAGATCATTCACATTACTTCACCTCGTGTGGAATTGTGGCATAAATACTTCATCAACTAGCTCATAATAATTGCTGTTATTCTGAGTAAAGTGCACCATGGACAATTGAATTGTTTTTAAGCATGAGCAATACATGCTCATGACAGCAGATAAATTGTACCTATAGAAAGTCTTCAAATTTCTTATATTGTTTGTGTCATAAGCTAGACCGGATGGGAAGGATTATTCCAAACTTAGGCTTGCAGAGTGAAATGAATTTTTTATGTGCTGCACTTTACACTAACAGTATTAGGCTTAAAATTTACTTGTCAAAATTTAAAAAAGTTTATTAGAAATTAAAAAAAATAGAGCAAGCATTAATTCCTGCCATATGAGATAGCCTCTAGCCAAATATACACATCTCCTCCTCAAAAATGGTAAATGAAGTTATTTACTCAAAGCTAGCTATTGAAAGAACAGAATTGCTAACCTTAACTTCCTCCTCCACCTCCTTTCCTCAAACCAACACAAACACGTGCTACTTAAGTAGCAAATAAAATTGCTATTGTAGTATTCTTATTATCTACTTAGCTTAGTCAGTAGTTTGCCCCTGCAATTGTAGACAGCAACCGTTTCCTCCCTATTTACGCCGTACCGTTAAGTTAAAACCATACCTTGCTTGTAAAGATGTCCAGTTTTTAGAATTTTCTCACATTCGCCATTATTTCCAGCGCAGCTGCTAGCCATTGTCGTCTGACCCGACATCTGGCTTACTGAAAGCTAATAGTTGATTATTACGAGATATTATCATTAATTCGCGCTAGTACGCATATGGAGAGAGAGCAGAGAAGAGTGGGCGTCCACAAGCCCCGCCCCTCAATCATCTCTGCGCTGCGAATTTGGTGTCCGCCGGCTCGCTCTTTTCACCGCTACAGACTGGAAAGGTATTACATAAGTTTATTATGTAATTAGCTATAATAATTTATTTGGAATGTTGGAACAATAACTTTTTTAAGTGCGAGAATTAAATATCTTTAAAGTTAGATATAGTGGTTTAGGACATTTTTCTGCAAAACTCAGTATGTTTTTTTTTCTATTGGACTACACCAGATAAACTGTATAGATAGCAAATAATAACTCTTACTTAGAACATAGCTGGTGTAGTTTTTGTGTTGTGACAAGGGACTTTAAATTCCTTAGGTCCTTTAGGGAGGGATCCCACCTTCAGGGCAGTGCTTCTACATGTGGAGTCCCTTTAATTGTGATGCTAGGAGTCTGTATGTTCTAAATTAGTTAGGCGCTGCAACCTGTCTTGAACTGTAATTAAGGTCCCTTGGGCACAGGTCCTGATTGTAGCACCCTCCCTGCACTCCGGACTCAGCCTGGAACTTTCAAAACCCTAAAAGCAGTAGTTCCCTCTGAGGCAGCACCTATTAAGTAGTACAAATGAGAATTTAGAATTTCTGCTGATGCAGTATCAGTTGTTGTTCTCTAATGTAGCCCAATTGCGTGGATTGCTTTTACATTTTTTAGTTATAGTTTTTATCCCACTGCTCAATATAGAGGACTTGTATTTTTTTTGTTTTGGTTTTATTAAACAACTTACATAAAATTTAGTTTAATTATGGTATTCTAAATTACATATCTTAATAGTTTTGGTTATTTAAATCTACAGTCCCAGTTTTTGTTATCTATTGTGTGTGTGTGTGTGTGTGTGTGTGTGTGTGTGTGTGTGTGTGTGTGTGTGTGTGTGTGTGTGTTGTGTGTGTCTGAGGAAGGATAGCTGATACGTAACTGTTAATGTTGTTTGCATGTCAACTTCCTGACAGTAGCTGGTGTTCTGTTAGCCCATCATCCATTTTGATTATTTTTGTGAATTTTTAATTATAAACATGAGTTTCACACAACCTACTTCACTTGTACCATTCAACAGTTGAACCGTTTTCCTCCCTGGTCAGTTAGCTTATTCTTCAACAACAGAGTTTGGTTGATCTTATCAGGATTGTATTAGTCTCGCAGGCCAGACCCTTTCCTTAATCGCTCCTTCCGAGTGGAACGATTAGGTAAAGGGTCTGGCCCGCGAGACTAAGGATTGTATATGGTTGGAGTACCTTACCAGTGATCATAACTCGGGTAGCAGTGTTGATTAACTTCCCCTCCTCCCCCCTTACCAACTTTTTACTCTGAAGTGATTGTATTATTGTAATATACATGGATACCGTATTTAGTCCCTCAGGCCCTAGTGTAGCACCCTTGCAGCACTCGGGTCTCTTAGCTTTTGGTGCATGCTTTATGTAGGGCAAGGGGTGGGGCTCACAAGTTTTGCATGTAATCTAGAAAAAGTTGTTCATCTGATAATTATTTTTATGGACACTTTTAAATACATATAGTTTCAGTTAATTGTTTCACATAACCAGTAACCAACCTGTTAACTGTACACTGGTGAGGGAGGGGGGGGGGGGGGGGGGGGGGGGGGGGGGGGGGGGGGGGGGGAGGAGAAGAAAGGGTCTGGGAACATTCAATGCACAATTAATAAAAATTAAAATTAAAAATTAAAAAAACAACCCAAAATTACTAATATGTAATATAATATTTACAGTGTGATAAGTACATTACATCCAGAGAGTGAGAATAATAATAAGAACATTAATACTAATTATCAAATTCTATTACTCGAGGTAGCCACACAATGTCAACAACACGTTGGGGCAGTAGGCCTTGTAAACTAAATGTGCTTTATTTCCACTCTTGTCTGAATGCAATGTAGCTATATCACACTGTATACTACGGTTGCTGGAGTTTGAGCATCCATTTTGGGAAGCTGTGAGCAACGTCTTATTGGAATGGTATGTTTCCAGATTCTTTCCTTGCCTCAGGTAATGTTTGGTAAAGGGTCTGGCTATGCGTAAGTAGTAATTGAAATACTCATGGAAGTACTTAATACATATAGCTATATAACTGCCAGGGTGTGATAGATTAAATCTCCTCAACTCCCCCAAATCATCAGTGCTCTATACCAGTTCATCGTCCTAAAGTTTTATGCACAATGATCTGAAATTGAGGTAAGTTGTGAATTTTTTTCTTCTGTATATTGTTACAATACCTCTGCTAATCTAATTATTGCACCTCGCTTGAGCATACTTGTAGCCACGAGAGCCTCAAGTCTAGGTAAAGGGTCTACAACTTTAATTAGTTGTTGATCTACAAAATTTATTTCATTGATGCAGTAACGAAGCCCATTTTAACATGTTTTAAAAAAATATTAATGCAAGTGAGTGCCGTTATAATCATTTGCTAGAGGTGAAAGTTTATAAAGAAATCGAATCTAAATTTTTTTCCTTGTCATCAGCCAAATCTTCTTGTATTTCTTCTGCTATCTTTTCCACTGCCTGACACACAGCCTTGCCTTCATGGTTGTACTTCATGGAGTCCAGGTCAGCTACTCCACTAGCGGCACTACCTGAAGTTAACAGACGAGTGTATGGTATAATAATAATAATAACAATAATAATAATAATAATAATAATAGTATTAATAATAATAATAATAATAACAATAATAATAATAATAGTATTAATAATAATAATAATAATAATAATAATGACAATGATAATTATATTGTTTGCCACCATTTATTTGTGGTGCTTGCTAGTTAGCCACAACTAAATATTTTATAGAAGTGCGCTTGGCACAACATCTTATCTGGTAAAGGGTTATTACTTACCAACGGCCATTGCTGCTCTTTCCTTTAAGCTAGCATCTTCATCTGCCTCGGCTTGATCTTTGACCACACCCCCTAAAGGAATCAATGGCTTAATAATTTATTAAAACTTTATTTTTCTACATAGCTACATAATATTAAGTCTTTATGTGATCAAACTGTCTTCACAGCTCATTCAATAAGAATGCAGCTGCTCGAAGGATAGCAAAATTCATAGATGTATTTTTGTATGTCACAAAGAATTGCCGGAAGCTTGAACTGTTCTAAAATTTGCTGAACATAACCAACAAAATTAATCTTAGTTATGAAGTTAATTGACCCTTCAAAGCTGAAGGAATTCAAAAGCCTGGTCACACATAACTTCAAGTGGGAGCATATTATACAAGTGCAAAATGGTAGTCATGACAACTGTCCTCTAGTATAGTACAACCCAGTTTGCATATACCTGCAACATCCAGCGTATCTGCAGCTATATCGTTGCCCGTGAGGTCTCCAACAGCCCCGCCCACTTCACTGATGGTGCTGCCTGCAGCCAATATCAGTCTTTGCTTTGCACTCATGTCGTCGTCAGCCTCGCCTTGATCGTGGACCACGCCCCCAACCACACCCACAGCAGCTGCATACATAATTCATAGTGCTAATTAGAGACTATCCAATTTCATTATCCATTTGACGTGAACAATATACATGTATACTAGTGATGTGCTTGAGCACAAATGGCGAGCGAGCCTAAAGACTATACTATTTTTATATGAATGATTTTGACTTCTAACACTGAAGCTACTGAAAATAAGGTCCAGTTTTTAAATTTCGCATAAACGGTAAAGTGATTTCAGTGCCATAGTTACAACTCTCTGCAACTGCTTGAATTGAAGGAAAAAAACAACAACAAAACATAATACACGTTATTTAAACGTTTTCTTTGTGGTATTCTTTAGCTAAGTAGTGGTTGTAACTCACAATGTTTTGACACAACTGGACTTGCACCTACACAGACTTACCTTAGCGGTAGTCTAGTGGACAATGTATTTTCAAGTAAATACTGTTGCGCACGGCTTATAACCATGACAAAGAGCGCATTGACTTACCACCGCCACTAACTCGAATAGAAATGGAAGTCCTGTAAGTTTTCAAGTTTGAACTGCAGCACCCGCAAAAGAATTCAAAACGGTAAACAATTCAATTTCTAGGGTGATACGGGTACTGATCAATAAACCAGTGGATTCTGTTTAGTGCAATTTGGGACGGGGTTGACCACATAACTAACACAAAAACGCGAGGGTCAAAGTACAAAATGACATACATACGTCCATACATATGTGACCGGTTTTGGGAAAATCGGCCTAAACGCGGCATCTAAAGTTTTCTAATTTATTCTACCAGTAGGCTGCACGGGGCCTTGGGATGCCGTCCTCCTAATTTGGAAGCTGTAGCATAAGCCGTCTTCGCCCTACGCACTGCAACACTTCTGTATTTTTGCTAAACTTATTATTGCTGATTTCGAAAAAACGCCGGGTAAGGCGTTGCTAAGGTCAGGGGGCGTGCCTTGTGTCCGTATACTATTGCTGCGTGTCTCCGGGACACTATGGAATAAACCGGTTACAGGCGGATTGAAAGAAGTCTAAACCGCTCAATGCAGGGCTCCTTAAGAAACTATGATGGCGAGAATTGCGTAAGTACGTGGATTATGTAGAATAGTAAGTGAATTAGTTAGCTACAGTTTTTTCCCCGCGGTTAGTGAAAAGCCCGCCAATAATTTCTTAGCAACTCTCCGTACACGAGTCCAAGAGGCTAGTGTTTCTAGCCGCCTAGTGTGAGTTCTAGAGCACGCCAGAGCTTACAACTGCGTCATAAGCTAGAGCTAACTGGTGTCTATCCATTTCTGCCATAAAAAATTTTTCGAAAAAAATCGACCCATAAAGCTTTACCCGGTGATACTGAAAAAAATTGTTTGCCGCGTTTAGGCCGATTTTCCCAAAACCGGTCACGTATATACAAATAAATAAATAAACATCCCCGATTTTCGATTGTGTTACCCCTGTAAGTGTCTCGCTCGCCAAATAGCTAATATGGTGGGCAAAGTTTCAAAAATATGTGTCATGTTCTAATTACTCGCCATATATATATGTCTGTATGTGGGTACGTGTAAGCAAGTATGTATGTATATGTATGTATGTATAATGTGTGTATGTATGTGTGTATGTATGTATGTAGTCTGGAATATACAGTAGACATTATTTTATATTCACAGTGCGTAATGAAATTCACGACCAACTGAGGACTAGCGACCTTCAAACAGACACCATTTCAATTGCTGAATACAACAGAACATAGTGGAACAATATCAGAGAGTCACTTAGAAATTGGGTATTACTTCTCTTCAGTGCACCATTACACAATGCCACTTTGGGTCAAGTAAGCTGAGAACGAGAAACTATTATACTGTGCTGATGGAAGTGACTTGATAACTGGTACAGGGTCATCCATTCAGTATTAGCTCGTAGAAAACTCTTTTTTAAGCTCGATATAAGGAAGCCAGTGAAGCTATGCATTTATACATAATATTTCTCAATGCCTATAATATGAAATATAGCTAGACTAGTTTGCTTGATGTTTATGCTGCAGCAATACTAGTTAACATATCAATTGAATATTTGTCTTAGCTACTAATGTTGGGGTACATATATTTAATAATTCTATTGCTTACCCCCGGCTATCTCATTTTCCTCGCCCACTATATCTGCCACGCCCCCTAGAGCCGTCCCTGTCCCCATGAGCATCCTCTGCTGGAGGCTAGTGTCCTCGTCAGCTTTAATTTGCTCCTCAGCAACCGAAGCAGCCGCCTACACAAATTACAAAGAATACCACAATAACAATGACGGATGAAGTAACGCTTTTCCAAATGCAAGTATAAAAAAGAAGTAAAAAATAAAATTAAAAAAGTCCAAGAATTTCAGATAGTGATCTATAAATTGAACTTTTTGTGAAATAATGAGTATAAATAATGCGGTAATTTTTATTGACTAAAATATAATTTGTTGACTCTATTAGAATGCTTCTTAAATCTGTAGGTCAAATCACTTTCAATGGGCAATTGCAACTGGAAAATAGGCAGTGGCAAGGTGAGGTTTGCACATACCAATGGCTTCCTAAAGTCTGCAATAGTGTATCACATAATGTAGATAGCAGGTATGTACGCCAGTTTAAATCTGAATCCTTGCAGGGAAGCGTAAAAAAAAAGAAAGATACAGTAGAATGTCTCTAGTCCGGGCATCTTTGAATCGAAGAATGTTCATATATTTGTGACTCTGAAGTGAAGTGCTTTTCAAATAACACTTACATTCTGTTCTGGAAAAAAAAAAGCTTTGGGTTTAAATTAGCTCCTTAGATCATAACGAAGTATAATACTGGGCCAAATTTACAAAACAAATATGAAAGAAAGCACATGAAAGAGAGTAGGGACACTACATTGAAAGTTACTAACAGAGTGACATGTTTGAGGCTCTAGCTAATATAAAAGCCTCCATTACCGCATTCAATCACTTACTGAGACATATTGATTGTCAACATTGTCCCCGACAATGCCCACAGTGTCCCCACCGGCCATCTTGACGCGGTCAGCCAGAGTGGCATCTCTGCCCGCATCGGCCTGGTTCTCCGCCGCATCTGCCACACCCTCTACCACGTCCATCGTGTCTTCGTCCACTCCTGCATTCTTGGCAACGAGCTTCGTGACCTTTGTGGCTATCTTGGAGCCTTGCTTCACCATCTTGTAGGTCATTTTCTCGGGCTTGCCCTCAGGATCTTTATCATACGCGTTGGTAGGATTCCCAATCTGGAGGAAATGGGAAATGATGTTCGAGTCAAAACTGAAATTACTCTAGCAATATAAAGCGTTTAGAATGTTTGTTTTTTTCCTTCAACAAATACATAACAAATTAGAATTTCCGCAATTTGTAACCCACGTTTCTAATTGATGTTTATTAATTAAGTTTTAATTATACCTTTTCTATTCTTTGTTGAATCAACTTCTTCCAATCTCTGTAAACATAATGATATAAAGTAAATTAATCAAAATTTCAGCCTACAATACAATTGCACAGTTTCTTTGTTTTTTTTTTGTTTTTTTGTTTATTGATGTTAACTAGTATAAAAACAACAACAACAACAGCTTATCAACTCATAGATGCATGGCATGACCCAGTGATGTGCTTGAGCACAAAATGGCAAGCAAGCCTAAATCTCTACTCTACTGTTAAAAATTTGATTTTAACTTCTAACACTCGAGCTACTAAAAAAAAGTCGAGTTTTTAAATTACGTATATACAGTAAAGGGGATTCATTGCCATAGTAACCACTCCCCGCAATTCTTTGAATTGAAAAAAGAAATAAAATAAAGCAACAAAAAAACAAGTCGCACTATTTAAATGTTTTCTTTGTGATATTCTTTAGCTAAGTAGTAGTTGTAACGCACAATACTTTCACACAACTAACATACCTACTTAAGACTTACCTTGGTGAGTAGTCTAGTGGTCAATGATTTTCAAGTAAATAATGTTGCGTAGGGCGTACAAATAGTGTATTAACTTACTTCAAATAGAAATGGAAATCCGGTAAGTTTTTGAGTATTAACTGTACCCACAAAAGAATTCAAAGCGGTAAACAATTCAATTTCTAGGGTGATCGGGTAATGGTTGATAAATTAGAAGAATCTGTTCAGTGAAATTTGGGACGGGGTCGAAAACAGAGTTAACATAAAAATACTTGAGGGTCAAAGTACAAAATGACATACGTACGTCTACACATATAATATAAGCAAACAAACATCCCCGATTTTCAATTGTGTTACCCCTGAGAGTGTCTCGCTCGCTTTGCTCACTCGCCAATTATATTGAACTTGTGAAATTAGGTCAGTAATACATGGTTTGGGCTGAACATGTGAAAACTCAATAAGTTCTGAGATACTTGTTTTTGTTTCGTTTCTGTCCTAGTGCTTTTTCCAAAAAACAACAGCAAACAAACAAGCAAAAAACAAAACAAAAAATGCACACAAACTCACACACGTCACATGCACTCTCCTGTTTGCACCACTATCACATGAAGGTCACTTTATAAAGAAGCACTAGCTAATAAACCTCTGAATACTCCCGTGGGAACAGGTAGAGATGGTCATTGTTTTGACATTCTCACTCCAAAAGCTAAGGCCAAATTCTTTCTAGAGCTACTCTAATAACTGTAACCATAACAGCCCAGTGCCTACATAGCTTGCCTTATTAAAATACTATCAATTACAACCTCATTCTTTGTATTTTGGAGTGTGTGGGTGAGTTTGCTTTCAAGTCTTTACTAAGATGTTAGCTATACAGAGATTTTAATTTTAAACTTGTTGTCCATGCTTTGGTGCAATTCACACAATCCTGGCTTCCTTTTCTCTCATATATAGCTATACAGTACTTACATTGGTCACTGTATTAAAGATCTGTATAACTAACTGCAAGATAATTAGTCATTCACTCTTTTCTTTATGGCGACTTAATATTATTTAATTTAGGTAAAATGAAAAGAGAGGTGACAAAGCTAGCCACACCTCTCTCTGCTACAGGACATTAATGACTAACTGCACTGATGAGTACTCACACACTCTCCACCTCAAATCCATTTAAGGGTCACTATTTAATTAGCTAATAAGTTTGAATATTAGCAGTGAGTACTAATGCTACATTACAGACTACAACAACAACAATTCCATTGACAGAAAAGAAATGATGCATTCATATTATGTTATTGCTATTACCTGGTGATCTTAATCCGCCATGTTATAATTTACAGAACAACGATAATTTTGAAGAATTATTAATGCCTTTTACTGTGGCTCTAATGGTTAGAGGTAAAATATACTCAAACGCCACAATGGTTTGTACCCATCCTAATAGAGTAGCAGCTCAGTACGTAAATGGTTAAGGGATAGTGGATTTATTAACTTAGTCCTGATATATTTGGTGATCTTTTATCTAGCAACAACCTGTCTTCAGTGCTCCCCACCCTCAACCACACCCCCTTCCCCAATCGTACCATAAACCATTGATTAACCCAACTCACTTGACAGTAGCAGCGTCACTACCATACAGGTAATACGTCCTGCTTTCCACCGCCAGTCCAAAGGTGACACCATTCTTGGCTTCCTTGGGCCACTGCTCCACAGACTTACACTGCATCTTTGTCCTCACTCCTCTGCCCGTGGACAGCTGTATCGTTCCTTTGGGAGACTCCTCCCCTTCCTTCACGTAGTAGCATAGCGTGGAATCACGCAGGACGAAGTAACGCTTCTTCCAATTTCTATATCCACCACCTATCAGTGACAGTGAAATAACGATGTAATACAATGGTTCTGGACATTAATAAAATTTAACTTGTGCGTAAGCAAGCGGTCCTGGGCTAGATTCCCGGTGGCGACCAAATATTTTTAATTCTGTATTGTCTTAAATTAAATAAAAAATTCAGTTAAAAAAAAAGATGAAGAAGAGTTATGAGGAAAAGGCAATCATGATACTACATAGTTGGGAGATTTTTTTTGAGGATTGTGCACTTTTTGCATTAGTTTTAGTTTCTACTACTTATTACACATAGAAAAACAAGTTCTGCTACAAATACAGTGGAACCTCTGATAGTAAACTCTCTAACAAGAAAATCACTTCTATTTAAACAGAATATATATATATAATATTAATAATTATAACACTATGTCAGAAAGGGGTTATATAAGAAATTTAATTCTTTAAGTACTGGCTCAAGCAGAAATTCTTTAGCTTCACAACTAGTAGCCTAGCTGTCCAGCAATTTGGTTCAACTAAACTATACCCACAACTCCAATAAAAGGTAGTGTAGCAGCAACTTCATATAATTTACGCTTCAACAGGAATCACAACAACCAATTAAAAAGCAAAACGAAATGATTGCACTATCTTTTATTAGTCTTACCTTGCTTGTACATGAATCCACTTTTAAGTACTACCTCAGTGCATGCACCGTCTGCTGAAGAAACTTCGCCGTTAGATGCCATAGCCGATTGTAAAGATAGAGTTCAAGCAACTTCGGATCGTAACAACCAACTACAGGTAATTGGACGGGAGATATGCTCGCGCATACCCGTTTTGTACGCAGATCACGGCGGAAATGATGTTACCATGACAAGCGCGCGCAAGAAAAAAAAGTATGTATCACAGTGAAAATAATCACATCAAATCAAATGCTCAAATATTGTAACAATAAAAAAGTTAAATATGAGGTCAAAGTTTAGGGCAAAATATTTCGGATAGCAAAGATGTTCTGTGGATCAATTGATTCCTTGATGGCCCTGAGAGCTTGTACACCAGTTGGAGACAGTGATGACTCCACCCACTTCTTCCGGATCTTACCAACTGTAAAAACAACAACAATAACAACACCAACAATAAAAAATATCTTATTAATTAATCACAAAAGAAAATAGCAAAATGTAAACTTTTAAACTTGGCAAGCGATCAAGGCTCACTCGATTAAAGGTAGTGGTGTTTCCCAATAGAATACATTTATGTTACAACTTGGATTATTTTCTTGTTTAATATGGTAGCAAGTTGTTCCTATGGCATAGAAGATCCTCATAAAACAAAACAAAAAAACAACAACAACAAAACACAAATAAAAAAAAAAGGCCTTTAGCACTGACACAACAACAGCAATTAACAAACAAACAAACAAAGAAACCCCAAAATGTCATCTTTAACTACATGAATAGATAAAACATTAAATTCAGATGAATAATTAGATGAAATTGTAGCACCAGTTAGTAATAATTACACATTTTTTAAGGAGAGAATTAGTGTTGGGTAGTGATCTATTTGTCAGATTATGTATTGCAAATGAATTGGATAGTTAAATTTTCTTTGTCAGCACCTAATCACTAAATTTGGTGAGCTTGTGCATAAGTGGTGAGTGAGCCAAGCTGTAGTTGAGCAAGGATGCATGGGAGTGCTGCTATAGTGCTCACCACACATACATTCAGACACATACACACACACACAGAGATATAGATACATACCTCCATGATGGTGGGATAGGGAACCTCCATTAGCTAAGATTTCTTCTCTGGCTGCACACTGTACACACCCACACACATACACACCCACACACAATTATGACAACAATAACTATGCTGGCTATCTCTAGCTGCTATCCACTGAAAATGCATTACATAGATTCATTAACTACAAGAAAGTTATGTTTAAATAACCTAAGAAAACGTATTTATTATCACAAAGAAGTAAGATTTGACCAAACCAAAAGCTGGAAAGTCCATATAACAAGGTCTTCCTATTTATCTTGCAGCGAACATAACCGCCCAGCCTGGTGATTCACACTTGTGAACTCACCTCTATCTCATCGAAGGCAGCAATAGGATTGCTGATGCCGGAGTAATTGAACGCCAGGTAGAAATAAATACACGCACCAGCATCGTACGTCTGAGTGACCCTGACAAACAAACAAACAAACAAACAAAATAGCAACATTTGGAACACCTTATATAACTTATTTACTCATTGTCTAATAACGCACCTGCATGAAACCAAAGGATTTTCACCTATCCCTTGCTTCTTGCTCTCTGTGTTTATCCTGTCTAACACATTTTCACACAAGTCATTCACTCTAAAAACAAAGGAATCAAGTACAACACAATCAATTTAACAGTTCTTGCAAGTGTCGTTAATTCAGTAATACATACCGGTTCCAAGGAACCGAAGTTTCAAAAGACTCGGACAAAAAGCTGTAATCAAAACCAAAGTCCTACAAGAAAAACAACAACAACAACATCCATTAAACATTACCCCTCAATTACTCCCTCAATAATGAAACTAATATAATTTAACCTAGGAAAAACAAACAAAGAAACAAACAAGTAGCTGTTGAATACAGTGGGGCAATCAGTGTGCCGTGTATGAACTACAACTAACACACATACTTGCAAATAAAGCCCTGCCCACTCTCGCTCTAACAACAACTGCCAATACTAGTGATGTGCTTGAGCACAAATGGCGAGCGAGCCTAAAACTACACTATTGTTAAACGATTAATTTTAACTTCAACACTCAAGCTACTAAAAAAAAGTCAAGTTTAAATTACGTGAATACGGTAAAGGGGATTCAATGCCATAGTAACCACTCCCTGCAACAGTTAGAATTGAAATGAAGAAGAAAAAAAAAGCAAAAAAAAAAAAAAAAAAGCAAAAAAAAAAAAAGCAACAAAAACAAGTAGCATTATTTACAGATTTTCTTTGTGACATTCTTTAGCTAATAGTCCAGCAGATAAGAAAAAGTATTGTGACAGAGTGGACCAAAGCATGAAACTTGGTATGCAGGTTCGGTTTGGCATACATATAACAGTATCAGAAGGGGTGCCAAAAAATTGTTTAATTAAAACAAATTTTTTAAAGTGTGAAATTTTGACTAACAGTTAATTATGTCTGTAATATCAGGTGACACCTAATCATTAACATTAAAGTATTAAACCACAATACATTATAATAAACAATTTATATTGAGCTCTTTTGAATGTTAGTTGGTGTTGGACAATTTCTGTGACATGTGAGTTGCACTTGGAAGTGTGAAGGTGTAGTCAAAATTGAATTAGTGGCTGTCATTCTGGAGGGGCCACTAATTAAATTATGACCACACCTTCACACCTCCCAAGTAAAGGCACAATACTTTCACACAACTGAACATACCTACACAAGGCTTACCTTCGTAGTTACTCCAGTGGACAAAGAATTTTCAAGCAAATACTGTTTAGTATGGCTTATAACTGTGACAAATAGCTTATTAACTTACCACCGCCACTAACTCAAATAGAAATGGAACTCCGTTAAGTTTTTGAGTTTTAACTAAGAATTCAGATTACCCCTGTAAGTGTCTCGCTCGCCATTTATATCGTAAGTGACTGGAAAAAAAAGTGCATATACTTGTATACATAATATTAAGGTGTTGAAACATTTAACAATTCAGTATTAAAACAAACAAACTTACAAACAAAAAACAACAGCAACAAAGACAATAATAAAATAAATTATACTAGCACTAGTACTACTACAATTATACTAGCACTAGTAGCTACTACAATTATACTAGCACTAGTACTACTACAATTATACTAGCACTAGTACTACTACAATTATACTAGCACTAGTAGCTACTACAATTATACTAGCACTAGTAGCTACTCCAATTATACTAGCACTAGTACTACTACAATTATACTAGCACTAGTAGCTACTACAATTATACTAGCACTAGTAGCTACTCCAATTATACTAGCACTAGTACTACTACAATTATACTAGCACTAGTAGCTACTACAATTATACTAGCACTAGTAGCTACTACAATTATACTAGCACTAGTACTACTACAATTATACTAGCACTAGTACTACTACAATTATACTAGCACTAGTACTACTACAATTATACTAGCACTAGTAGCTACTACAATTATACTAGCACTAGTACTACTACAATTATACTAGCACTAGTACTACTACAATTATACTAGCACTAGTAGCTGCTACAATTATACTAGCACTAGTAGCTACTACAATTATACTAGCACTAGTACTACTACAACTATACTAGCACTAGTAGCTACTACAATTATACTAGCACTAGTAGCTACTACAATTATACTAGCACTAGTACTACTACAATTATACTAGCACTAGTACTACTACAATTATACTAGCACTAGTAGCTGCTACAATTATACTAGCACTAGTAGCTGCTACAATTATACTAGCACTAGTACTACTACAATTATACTAGCACTAGTACTACTACAATTATACTAGCACTAGTAGCTACTACAATTATACTAGCACTAGTACTACTACAATTATACTAGCACTAGTGGCTACTACAATTATACTAGCACTAGTACTACTACAATTATACTAGCACTAGTACTACTACAATTATACTAGCACTAGTACTACTACAATTCATATTGTATTCTCTGAAAAACTATGCACCGTAGTTACGATGAAAGTGGTATTGAAAATGTGACACCTCATTAACACGCCCACTTCCAGGATATGATGCCCCACCCACCATTGCTATCTCCTTCAGCTTCAACCTTCATAAAACTCTTATAGACCACCGTATGTACAATGTGCTCAAACTCATGCCACGCTTACCCGGATGTAGGCGATGACAAACGTTAACAAGTAGCCTCTCTGACCGTTCTCCTCCCCACTTGGAATGCCACTATGGAAACACAAGAAGACATTACATAAAACTCTAATTCCCCTTCACTGCTCGAGAGTGAAATATCATCCTCCTAATGTACAATGATTGCAACAAATTATTCATTATACTAACATTGGATAGATCCTAAAACAGTAAAAGTTCAGAGGGTACTACTCCATATTAAAACTTCAGCTGTTCAGAACCACGCACGGATGGGCACATTAGAGCATTCGATAACGCTCAGTGTGATGCAGAAATACTCAAGGAAAATATCTAATATATTATATGTATATATACATATATAATATATATACAATAATACATACACTGCAGACTAAGTAGTACAGCAGTCCCCACTAGTGGCTATTAAAGGTGATATGTATACCAACCCAAACACTAACACAGAGACACAACACACACACAATTCTAAATAAGCAGCTGCGACTTAAAATGGTACACACCAGACCCAACATTGGACATAGAGTCCGTGGTACCAGTACAGAATTGGGATACAGCCTCAATAGTTTGTCTTTGTAAATGTGAACGTAGCTGCTACAGAGAATATGTATTTTAAGAAATGAACGCGGCTAGGATGAACTAATAAAATACAAAAAAAAAAAAAAAATAAAAAAAAAATAAATAAATAAAAAAATAAATAAAAAAAAGATGACTGATGACATTGGTGATTATCACTGAAGGAGGTGCTAAGCAAGTGATGAGTGTATTCGAATTGTTAATACGCAAAATGAAAGTCTCTGAAGGCAATATACCTGATCTGCACAGTCTTGATTCAATTATCCAATTCTTGCAATACACTGGATAACGGCTGGATGCCGCACCTACAAGGCTTCAACAATATCCAACACTTACAAGGCTTCTTCCTATGACCTGGCATCACTCCTTCCTCTAAAACCTTCCAATGAAATAGCAAATTACTGTGTCAACTACTAAAGTCCTAAAGTTCAATGATGTCATGTGATAGTGTGACCAATGAGTTATCTCCTCCCACCCACACCACCCCCAACCCCGCCTTCTACACGCAGCCTAGCCTCATACACGAATATTTCTACACTGAAAGAACACATGTGCGTACAATCAAAGAGAAAGAGAGAGATCTATTCAGTCGACCTTAGCCAGTCAATTCTAAATGTGGAATGTTTGGTATCTCTAGTAATGTCTGAATATCTAAATGACCTGTACAGCACATGTTCACTTCCTTCTCTTCACAAACAAAGGCACACACACACACACACACACCAAAAAGGCAAATTCTTTTGATGCTGCTAGGCGGTCACGTGCGCCTGGCAGAGCCAGGATGCCTGTGCACTAAGCAGGCACTGTGAGCTGTGCAAGCAAAGCTCCTGGAGCCAGGCTAGGAACTCGCAGGAGAACAGGCCTTTCCTCACAGCAAGTGGTGTGGGCACCGGAAGTCCCACCTGGACCATTGCTGCTTCATGAGAAATGGCCTTGAATTCGCACCCCAGCAAATGCCAGGTACCCAATCACAGCTGGGTGGACTGGTGGGAGGCAGTGATAGAAAAGAGGATGGAAAGTAAAGAGTGTCTGAGTAGTGGGGCTTGAACTCAGGACCTACCCCATGGGCACTTTGCACAGTTTGTTTTAGCTGGACAAGCTCATTGGTCACTGCCAAGTCAGCAGGCACATGAGACAAGGTCGTACAGGAAGATGGTCTCACCTGTTAGTCAATATTTACTACGCTACATCTTACTTCACTAATCATGCATCCTTATAGGAAACTTTATTGTGCAGAATCAATGGCTGTCACAGCTTTTAGGACAAACTAAAACTTTTGTTGTTGTTTTGTTTGGGTTTTTTTTTTTTATTTGTTGCTGTTTATCTATCTTTGTATTGCACTCATTGTCCTACAAGTATACGCAAACAACAACAACAACAATTCTATTCAAACTTCTGTTATTTGTAAAGTATAGTTTGCTCTCTCTTCTAGTATCATTATTGACAGATTAAGAATATGAATTGAATTGTAGATGTGTTCAATTAGTGACTTATATCATACTTAGTTATGTGCTGAAGCGTGTCGCAAGTAATTATGTGGTCACTAATTCTATGTGTGTATGCATGTGTGTCTATATATACATAGATACATATTCAATTTCATTAGCTTCCATTGCGCATTTCATTAGCATCCATTGTGCAGTGACATAATAGTTTGTTACAACTGCATGGGGTAATATTGTACCCACTCCATTCATTATGCTAGAAATGCTTTCATCCACTGGTATATAGTCAAAACCATTGTTCCATCACACGTGCTACTAATATGCCACATGTTGGCTTAAATTTGTACACCGATATAGCAACTTGCTTTACTCACTCATATTCATCACACAGACCATTTAGAAGGCTGATAACAAATTCTAAAAAAAACCCCAGATTTCTGGCAACTTTGATTTTTACCAGCACCTACCTAAGACCACAGGAAACAACGAAGTCACTTGACCTTTGGATCCTGACCTCTTAATTCAAATTACATCATGCGAAATTGCAAAAATATATAAAATTCAATAATGAAATGGAGAGTCTTAGTTCATAGTAGCAAAAGTGTGAAGGGGAAAGTTCCTGAGGGCATTTACACACCTACTCTTTTCAAACAGGATACAACGGAGTATCAACAAAGTAAATTATGAGTATCAACCCCACTACCTCATAGACCACAGACTCCAATTAAAGCCCTACAAGGACCCGCCCAGCTGGTATTGCATACATATTAGGACTTTCAGCTGAGCTAATGGCAGCTTACCCAAATTTGGCGGCTATTTCGTAAATCTTCTTCTCCTGGCTGGCTACCTCCTACAGTGTGTGTGTGTGTGTGTGTGTGTGTGTGTGTGTGTGTGTGTGTGTGTGTGTGTGTGTGTGTGTGTGTGTGTGTGTGTGTGTGTGTGTGTGTGTGTGTGTGTGTGTGTGTGTGTGTGTGTGTGTGTGTGTGTGTGTGTGTGTGTGTGTGTGTGTGTGTGTGTGTGTATGTGTACAGATGTAAAGTACTAGATGATTACTGTCATACGTAACTATGCCGTTCTGGTATCAATTTATATTTTAGAATGCCAGAATAAAGTAAAATTACATTTCTGTGAGCATGATAAATTCCATTTTTATGTTGTGGAACAAGACCAACAAACCATGAAGAACAGTTACACAGTGTGTGTATATGTGAAAGTCAATAAGTACGCATGTTCTGTTCACCCTCTATGATCTTATGCTAGTTATTAAACTGAATCTTATATATCATTATTTGGGAAATCTGCGCACGCACGCACACACACACTCACACACGTGATCAATAGTCTCTTTTATTTTAGTTTTTGTTTGAATCTTCAGGGGACCATTAGCAGTTGTAAAGAAGGTGTTCTAGAACTGTCAAGTCTCAAATAACAACCATCAAGTTGTCATGCAGGATTTTTTTTTTTTTGCTGGGGTTGTTGGAAACATTTCTGTACTTTACCCATTTCAAAATCCAGGGAGTATAACATGAACAGATGTGTGCATGCAGTTAAAGAAACTAGGTCTACTTACTGCAGAAGATCCCTCCATGAGCAAGGTACATGCCACAATGTTATCCACACTGTACCCTTTGAACTAAAGAAGGAAGACACACAAATAAACAAAACATTACATTTTCAAAGAGTATGAAAGTACCCATTTAGCGTGTATGTATGTACTAGTGTGTCAGGGTGTAAAATATTAATTAGGAAACCTTGTATTTGTTTGGAACGATATGGTACATCATAGGACATCCCAAAAGTATTTGTATATAGAAAATAGAGGCCAATGGGAAACTTGAATATAATATAAGGAAAATACATGAGGCCAATTTGAATGATATATGGAGGAGGGAAAAAAAAAAAGACACACAAATGAAAGGGGGAAAAAAATACAGAAGAAAATGAAGATGCAACTCTTCAAATTTGTGTCTTACCCAGCAATCCAACCCTCTCTTAATGGCCATCACCATTTATGCTGGGTGTGTGCTTACTTACTTTGGTAAGGTAGAGTTTCTTGAGAGAGTCCACAAAACTTTTTGTGAATGAAGACACTGGCTTCATGGACTGACCTGGACACACCCACATAGACACGCCCACACACCGGAGTAAACATATTGTTGCTAACTGCATTCTCTCAATTACTCATCTTTTAAAACGAACAACAAAAATACAAATGAATACAAAGAAAACACATAAAATTAATGGCCTTTTTTTTAACTTCATTAAACCTAGACAGTCATCATTGCAGTATGTGTGTGTGTGCACGTGTGCGTGGTGTGTATATGTGTCTAATGAAATTGAATACTAGGATGTAAGATTTTCAGGCATTTGCAATAAGTCAGGGGCCACACAAGTGTTTAATTATCATGCCACTACTGCTCGTGGCTATCAACTATTTACACTGCTTTGCCAGCAGAAAATAAAAGGGGGTGTGGCTACCTACTGTACATCATCAGAAATGCAACCAAACAGTCCTGAAATGGTTTATGATTCAAAGTCTCAATTCTGTATCCCTTCTGACCTTTGATGCCATTTCTCAAAAAAGAAAAGAAAAAAAAAAAAAAGAAAAAAAAAAGGAAAAACAACAAAATAAATAAATAAATAAATTTAAAAAAATACAATAATAATTTTAAAAAATAAAATAATAATAATAATAATAATAATAATAAAAAATAAAAAAAGGAGAGAGAGAAGCCTATAGTGTATGTGTGGGTACATATGTATCCAAACTTGTTTATTATGAGATACGTTGTTATGGTTGTTATTTGAAGGTGAACCATGAAGACAAAGGTAGCTATGGGTCATGTCGGTGTGCCAACACTCCTTCTCCCAACTGCTTCCATTTTCACACTCGCAAATCATCTCCATTTGTTAATTAATTCCCTCTTTTCAATATACGGTTGTATCGACAGATGTGAGACTATGCACAGGAAAATCAGGTACAATGAGGGGCCCCGTCAAAAAACAAGTTGCCAAATCTAGATAGTGAGCTCTTCAGGTTTTATAGTTAGCTTCCACCTGACATACTGGACTTACCTGTTTCAAACTACAAGCTTCTTTAATACAGAGAATTATATAGACCCTTCCTTGACATTCAAGTGCATTGCATCATACCCAATTTACTTGTATACATCCACACACACACACACACACACACACACACACATGTGTGTGTGTATACCAACTCCTCCTTCCCCCTCTTGTCCAGAAAAGTGAAAATAGACTTCTTTATGGTACTTACTCCAAAACATGGAACAGTACCGTAAAAGTATAAAATTGCCTTCACTATAATATAATTTATAAGTTATGTAAATGTTAGGAACAAAGACAGCTCGTGGTTTCTCACAAGCTCAGTGATTCTTCACGGTGCACACCCACAACCTGATACCCCTTACCAAGCTGAAACTGCATATTGTCCATTAGCCTGATGGAGGCTGGAGCACAACGCTGCAGTAAACAACAACAACAACAACAACATTTCTTTTAAAATGACAAAACAAATGCAACATTTTTACTCTAGCTCTTACTCTCTAAACTACAACTAGAAGTGACAACCCTTTACCCAACATAGCAGCCCGTGATACATAAAAAGTGGTAGGTGGTCACTAATGTAGTACAAGTAAGTAGTGTAAAGTAACCCTCCCGCCCCCTCCCCCATATGTACAGTAGATGGGAAGGCAAACAATTAAAATGGATGAAATTTTTTTTCAAGATTTCAAAAAACAAAAACAAAAAAAAAAAACCCTTGACAATCAATTATAATAAGTTTTTTTAAATGTTTATACATACATACATATATTTATAAAGTTGAAAAAGTCATCGTAACATTCACCCTTCCTTTACCTGTTTGGCCACTTCACGCATAAAATATACGCCTTCTCTGAAGCACGGAAACACAACGGATCCGTACCGCCTTGTCTCAGGGGTCGGCCGAATGCGAATGGTGACCTCTGTGATGACCCCTAGCATGCCCTCTGACCCCAACATGAAGTGCTGGATATCTGGACCTATGGAATTCCGTGGACCCTACATAAAAAATAAAAAAATAAATAAAATCACAAAAAACAAAAAAAATAAAATAACTAAACAAAAAATGAAAATAAATAAAAGCAAATGAGCAAGTAAACAAGTAAACAAAATAATAAGCAAAAAATAAGTCATGTACTTGTGTATGTACATGTGTATGTACATGTGTGCGTGTGCGAGCATATGCCAATCGATTGTAAATTAATAAAAATAAGACCAGTAATTGGTCCAACAAAAAAAACAACTGTAGCTCCTCAGTGGACATTAGAGTATTAATTAACCCTTTCACCGCCATAAGCGCCATATGGCGCTCAGCAGTACGGCCGTGTTTAAAAAAGTATAAAAAATCAACCGTTCATGCTATCGACACGCAACAAAGCTTAACAGCTTTAGAAATGACTATTTTAGTACTGTTCTTAATATAGAATAATTACGTCAACGGTAACTAAGGGTAATACTTCCTGAAAGTTCAAAGTAGTTTGAGTAAAGAAATGGCGAGGCTATCGCGAGACGAGGTCCTGGCGTGTGTCCTGGATAGTGACGATAGTGACGATGTATTCGGCCTAGTAGATAGCTCCAGTGAAGGTGAACAAAATGGAGAAACAGAAGAAGTTACTGCTTTCATGGGCCAGCAATTATTATCAAGAGATTCTCTTGACTATCTTTCAGATACTGTGGCAGACCGTTCAATTTTAGATGATATGAGTACAGATGATGAGTAGTTACTAGTAGAACAGCAAGGAGATTTTAGTAAGTTTTATTTAAAAGAAGAACAGTTTATAAATAATACTGATTGAATTTAGCTATTAAAGAATAAATATCATAATTTATAGATGTTGATGCCATGGGTGTTAACTAAATTTGGTCTATTGTGAATACAAGTCCCATGTAAACTTGGCGGTGAAAGGGTTAATCGGGCGACTAATTCACCAAACACATATTTTTCTCCCACTCAATTAGAACCTGTTACACAGTATGCTGCAATACCTCTTACCAACCCATTAAAATGATCCCGTTTATTTCGGCTTTGACAAACCACCATGTTAAGCATACTTGCTGACCACCCTTTACCCACTCACCAGGAAGTTGCGCTCCATGTTGCCCTGGGGCGTGACCATCCTGACTCTGACGATCAGGTCCTCTATGTTGCCGTAGATGTTCTTCTTCATCCCGGAGGAGCGAGTAGCCACCCATCCTCCCAGACTGCTGAACTCCAGGGAGTCTGGCTCGTGACCTGACGTGTACCCTCGCTCACCCAACTAAATCATAAACAACAACAAACAAACAAACAAACAAACAACAAATAGGACAGTGAAAATAACAGTAGCAATGACCAGCAGAACATCAGTGCGCTGCAAAATCTTTAATGATACACTGGGGACAAAAGAGAAAAATGCATTGGCTTACGTATAGAGCTATCTTGGACTGGCGTGGGTGTTTATGTGTGTATGTGTGTGTGTGTGTGTGGGTGGCTGTGTGGTGTAGTGGTTGTGTGCTTGGCTCAGGGCCTGAGGTCCCAGAGTTCAAGCCCAACTCAGGCAATTTTCGATCAAATTTTCTATTTGCCTCCCACCAGTCCACCCAGCTGCGATTGGGTACCTGGCATTTGCTGGGGTGTAAATTCAAGGCCTTTTCTCATGAAACAGCAATGGTCCAGGTGGAACTTCGGGTACCCACACCACTTGCTGTGAGAAAAGGTCTGTTCTCCTGCGAGTTCCTAGCCCGGCTCCAGGAGCTTTGCTTGCACGGTTCACAGTGTCTGTTTAGTGTACAGGCATCCTTGGCTCTGCCACGTGAGCATAACCGCTAGCGGTTGCAAGAGAATTTGCATTTGCATGTGTGTGTATGTTGTGCATGTGTGTGTGTGCATGCATGGCACTAGAAATGCCACATCTAACCAATGGACTATAATTCTGAATTAAGACTCGTGTACATTCAAGCATTGAAGGTTTATGAAATTTATCATGCCACACAACTCCACTGACTGAAGCCGCAATCTGAAAGCCAGCAGTATGTCCTGTTAACATGAAAATGACCAGTTCACTCCTGGGAATGTAGTGACATGATTTAAGCCATACAGGCTGTGTGCATTGAACATGTGTGTGTGAGTGTGTGTGTGTGTGTGTGTGTGTGTGTGTGTGTGTGTGTGTGTGTGTGTGTGTGTGTGTGTGTGTGTGTGTGTGTGTGTGTGTGTGTAGTCACCTTTCTCTCCAGGTCTTGCCCTATGATGCCCGCCTCAACGTGGGCAGTGAGGTTTTCTTCGTCAATCCACAGAATCTGATTCATTTCGGACAAGTCCAGTGATATCACACTTCTCTTCTCGTCAGGAGGGATGATGAGGGCCCCAGACACATTCGTACCCCCTGTGATACAACCACAAATAATAACCTATCAATTGTTCGAGGTACAAACAAACAAACAAAACAACAACAATTCAATTTGCTTGGCATCTACTGAACAGTATTCATAGTATGTATGTATGTATGCAGAAACATCTCCTGTTCATTATGTATGGTTCTCCTCCTTCCAAAGTACATACATATACACACACACACACTGACCTCCGTAAGGGATGATGCAAACATTGAAGCGGTTAGCTGCTTGTACTATCTTCTCAACATCATCATGGTTTCCTGAAGTTATAAATACATTTAAAATGTTTACGTTTGACCTAAAAAAACAAAAACAAAAACAACAACAAAAACAAACAAACAAAAACAACAACAACAACAACAAAAATAACAACATGCACTATTTATCCTTCCTTTACCAACAATGTAGAGCTATGTATGTATGAGTTTGCCCTAAAACTCACTCGGCCACAGCACAAAGTCCGGAAGGCGTCCAAAGTTCTTTGTGCGCAGATTGAAGAGCTCGTGACAGGTGTGCCCTGTGCAACACATGTGATGTGTGAACACATTACAACATCACTTCTGACACATTTCATTAGTTATACAAACACATTAGTGACAGGCTCTGGGAAAAGGTACAACTTTAGCGAAATACTCAAGTTTCGTAGCACAAGCAAAACTGAGTTTTATGTACATCAAAATATTGAATCTCTTATTTAAAAACAAAACACAAAAACTCATTTCAGTGAGCAAGTGCTTCAATACATAACTCAGCAAATCAGTCAAAACCGGAACGAATGTTTTGAGAAGTGCTTTCTCAAATCAGTTAATATAACTTGGCCTTTTAAAGCTCTATATTTTTTTTTTGAGAGCGAATGGCTGGAAGTAGTAGGTATGGTACCGGAGAGTAGGTATATTTCATTCCTATAATTCGCTAAAATAAACAATAGTCTTTACTCAAAGCTGTACCTTCACCCAGAGCCAGCCTGCCTTATTTGGTATACATAACTCAGAGTGTCACTAATATGCTTCCCAATATAATCTCCCACCGACACAAACATTTCTGAAAATTAGTTGTTTTTTTTCAAAACAGACCTTACACGAGTAAAAGGATGTCAAGTTATTTCTTTCTCCCCTCATTGTGCTATGATATTATGTATGTACCAACAGCATGCTCCATGTCCACTCAATCACATGACCATCACGTGACCCACCCACTCACCATGTGACCTAATGAGCCTGTCTATGGGATCGTCGGTGTAAGAGTCACAGCTGTGCTGGACGGCCTCCAGGAAGGCGGGGCACGGAATGGGGGCGGGAATAGAGGAGGGATCCGGAGCAGGCTGAGATGAAAATAGCAACAGGAGTTAGAATATTCAGTGAAACAGTCACTAAGACTCTATGAGACATGGGATTATTTAAGGGCTTTTTTGGGGGGGTGTCCCCCCCCCCCCCGTTTTTTCCCGAAATTAATTTTCATGATGACATTTCTCCCAATTTTCATTAATTGCATGGAAATGAAAAGCCAGGTAAACTCCACTGAAGTTTTAATGGGACAAAAAAATTACCAAAAAAAAAAAAAAAGCCTCTTTTTACAGTGTCTCTCTCCCCCCCCCCCAAAATTGACCATTTATATTTCCTCGCAATTTTTAATGTCATGTGCACAAGCTGGACATACTTCACGAAATTTTCAATAATGTTGATTTGATCATTCCCTGAAATATCATTCTGAAAATATCCTAGGATTGTTTTTAACCAGCACGATCCCAACCTTTGAACCAATACTTGTCAGACGTAAGGGCATGGAACATAATAATAATAATAATAATAATAATAATAATAATGTGAATATTACCCACCGATTCAATTTGAACAACATGCTCTATGTATGTTCTTAGCCTATGGAAAGAGATTGGTGTTATTCCATGTGTGTATGTGCATGCATGTGTGTGTGTGTGTGTGTGTATGTGTGTATGATGTTGAAGCTTGGTGCACAAGGTCCTTACCTGAGAGAAAGCAGTCATAGAAGGGTCAAAGCCACAGTTCTTGGCGAGCCATGGAAGAAACTCTGGCATCTCTGTACCGCTCACTGCATACCTTTTACACAAACAGTTTATATATCTGGTAAGGGATATCACACACACTTGCATGCTTTATCTGACAGAAATGCATTGCTGCGTACTGAAGAAAATAACAGGGGAAGAAAGAACAACATATACCACTTAGCACGACTTAACTCTCTCACAAGAAGACTACAAACTGGGTACATCTCAGCTAAGTGGACATCATGCACATCAACCCGTACTCATTATCATCAACAGCAAATTGCTCTAGATAATATACGTAGATATATAAACTTAGAGAGTCACTGCCAACAATCTGATTAAATGAACACACTAAAGTAAAATTAGAAATCAAGTACATCAGACACTTGTTGTGCATTACCGTCACAGATTTTTTAATTTGTTTCTTCAGGTTTTAGTTGCTTGTTCTAAGGCAGTTAGAGTTGGATGCTATGAATTGGCTAAAGTTCAGGAATCCTTGGCCTCTAGTAGCGTAATCGTTACGTTCAAATGCTACCACTCAAAGCCTCAGGTTCTTAACAAAGCAGATTCACGAATTCCAAATCTGATTATTCATTAGATGTATTCTCTCTTTCACAGGCTTTTTTTTTTTTAACAATACAGAATTAAAAATATTTGGTCGCCACCGGGAATTGAACCCAGGACGGCTTGCTTAACACACAAGCGCTCTGCCACTGAGCTATGACAACCAGACGGCAAACAACTGACTATTATATATACATGTATTAAAACCAAACAAAAAAAAACAAAAAAACCTCAGTATCATATTTCTGATGAAAGTACACCACAAAATACCAGAATTCTGATTTCAGTTTACATTACACGTTACTTACCTTTTGCCTTGAAAAGTGGCTAACCCCTTCTCGTTAATGGTAAATCCAGAGTCATTGTAGCCCCACCCATTCCACTTCAACACAGATTGCCTGATGAGTGGACACATCAGGTTATATACACACACACACATACATACATACACACACACACACACACACACACACATACATACACACACACACACATACATACACACACACATACACACACACACACATACACACATATACATACACACACATACATACAATCATTGTCAATTGCATGCCATTGTATTTCTTTTTACTATCAGGAAGTCATTAGACACATTAACAAAGAGCCCTGGGGGCATTTGTTCAACTATAACTACCTATAAGAGTTTTATCCACACATTCATTCCCTAGCTGTCTGAACAGGCTGACAGCCTTGTGCTTTTGACACGCTTACTTAATACCAACTGACAAAACCTGGTAAAGGACACCACCTATGTGAGGCCACCATATATGTGAGGCAGGGCAACACAGTGAATGTTGGTAATTTTATTTGGATGCCTACTCATCAGGGATTTTATCTTTTTCAGGAAGACATTAAAACTCACAAATATTATGACCTTCATGGAGACATTGCCTTCATTATTTTAGTCAGTTTACTTGAAAAGACCACCTTGAATTTCCCCAAAAAATTGACCTCTCAGAAAAGTACTAGCTATATTATATAAAAAGAAAATATTACAACCAATTTTCCTAAATTAGTCTTGGCTAACTAATAACTTCATCTTGAAAGGCAGTGCTGAGATGGAAATTATGACTACTGCCAAGTTAAAACTATTATACCATATATCTACACTCCTGCTGCATTTGCTACATATAATCAGTATTAGATGATGCATGGTGCTCCTTTAGAAAATGCTCAAGCTAAGAAAACAACAACACAACAATTAAGGTGTAGCTGTCTACCTAACCCCACCTCAATTTTCATGTCATCCCACCAGAGTAACCTGAAGCCCATTCCAATATAGTTGCATACCTTTTCTTTGGAAATGCTCTCTGCACTTCATCCTTGGTGCTTGACATAGGAGCGCTGTGCTGCAGCCGCTTCTTCGAGCCTGCATTCCCAGTTTTATTACTTGCAGCTCCTCCGGAAGACGTCCCAGAGCCACCCTGGCAGGAGTAGCTCTTTCCTGGGTTAAGGTGACCTTGGATAACCGACAGCCTCTTGCTGGCTCCTCCGCCTCCTCCCAACTCGGATGACATTTTTGCAGCAGTCTGAAATAAAAAGGTAAAGATCGTCGCGTTAATTAAGTAGCCAATCGTATCACGTGATTCTGACTGAACGTGGGTGTCGGTACACAGAATTGGTTGTCTTGTATTGCCAAAGAGGTACACAAGTTGTTAAAGATATCCACGATGTAAGTAACTCTTTCCTGTGAATCAGGAGCTACACTCTACTACAGTAGACGATTTGGAATTTCTTTTTTTGTGTGGATGTTATTACAGGCCTAAAAACAGCGTCGACGATCCCGTAGATGACGTAGAGGAAGGTACGTCTAACGTTCCTCAAGTGTGCGTGTGAGGAGTATCTTTTGTTTTAACTTTCTAGTTATTTCCTGATAAGATATGGTGTCTTTAATACTGCTAGTTTCAGTGAGGCGGAGTAGCACTGATGTCGGTTGTGTTACGGTAGAAAGTCACGTGTTGATATAGCTTGGTATGTAGCTTTTGTTGAAGGGTCTGGCTGTCAAGTCTATTGCAATACCATTTTCAATTACCACACCAAACTTTTCTTAAACATTGTATTTATGATGAGCAAGACAGAAGAACCCTGTACCCAATTGCTATGTGGGAGTAAAATCTGTTAACTGACCTAGAAAGAGCTGTGTAGTTCCCAAGCTAATTGGGCTTGAAAGAACAATAGAGTACTTTTTACTGCATACTGCAAACCTAACCGCATTCCTCTGTTTTGCAGATTGTGCTAACAGAGCTCTCTCTCTCTGGTTCAATTGACCGTGCCCTTTTACCCATGTAGCGTATGGTAAAGGGTCTGGCTATGTAAGACTAGAATCTTGGTGTGTGTCTATAAATAGTTTTTGAATGAAATCACTTACTTGTATAGTGAGGTAACTTAGGGTGGAGTGGGTAGAGGTACACTGATATAAGGAACAAGTACTTGTATCACTCAAAGGCTTCCTTGGTTGACAAACATTACAGTTTGGCATTCATTGACCAGCAGCTTCTAGAATGTGTCTATCTTTGTGGGCATGTGCAGAGTCAGGTGGTAGTGGTTATGGCAGTGACAGTGGTTCCGACGAGGAAGAGGCAGAGACTGGTGATGTGTCGAAGCTGCAGGAGATGGAGATGGCCATGGGCACTGGTGTCTCCCCTGAGGCCATTAGCAAAGCAAAGCAGTCCCGCAGTGAAAAGAAGGCCAGGAAGGTGTTGCTCAAACTCGGACTCAAGAACATACCGAGTGAGTCAATAATAGAAACTATATCGGTTTATTTTTTAATTGGTTTGTGTTCATTGTTTACTGTTTGCTGTTTTTATTTATTTTGTTGGAGGGAGTTGGGAGGGAGGTGGGGAAAGAATGAAGTTTGTTATTGAATTGTTATTTTTGATATGACCATAATAACATGTCGATATAATGAACTTTCATTTTTGCGATGCAAACACTTTCATCCTTTTCTAAACTATCATTTTCCATGTCCAAGTACAGACAATGTTGTGTGTGTATCTTTTTTTTCTTATGGTTTACTATGTGATTGTTACTGAGAAATGAAGCTGGACTAAATTTTGTACTCACAATTGGCTTGTTGGATTAAGAGTAATAATTAAGAAAATAAGCGAATAACCCAACTCCAAGGACTGTGTGAAGTCAAATGTTTTGAAGTAGTTATTAGTAATTATTTTCCACACCACTATACACGCACATGCCCACACTCCTTCAACTGCAGGTATCACCAGGGTCACCATAAGGAAGACCAAGAACATCTTGTTTGTGATTCCCAAGCCAGATGTATACAAGAGTGGCAACTCAGATATCTACGTTGTGTTCGGAGAAGCCAAGGTGCGTGTGTGTGAAGGTCAGGGGTTCATTTAAGGGGGCAGGGGACGCTCGCCACCCCCTTGAAATATTTTAAACTTTTGTAAACAAAAAGCAGATAACATGTGTATGATGAAGGTGATTGCACATGATTATATCAGAAGTCCTCCACCATTTTAATTATGTAAAAAGTTGTGATCCCCCCTTAAGATAGCGAAAGCTCAGTATTGCCCCCCCTTTAGATTAAGTCCTAAATGAACCCCTGAAGGTGACAATTTTTCGCAACTCCTGTAGCTTGTGGATAACTAGCTACAGTCAATTACTTTCTCTGTGGATATATTTGAATGAAGAGGTATGAATCCAGATTGTTTATAGCAACCATGCAGGGATCGTTTTTATTTTATTTGTGGTGGTGCTGAAGTGATATTGAACTCTCATTTATTAGGCTTGAGAAGAATTCAACGTTTATGAGCAGCCAGGTTATACCAATCCTGGAGTTATGGAACAGTGTAGAGAGAGAGAGAGATTGAGATCTTCATTTACCCTCTTCCCCATAGGATCCTATGTTGTTAGATTTATTTTTATAAAAGAAGGCCTGTTGCAGTCCTATAGGATTGTGTCTTTAGGATAGCCATTTTCTCACTCCTGTCTATAGCAACTGGTGAAGTGGATCGATTGCATTATATGAATAGGAATTACATAAATCTAGAGTTTTCCAAATGAATTGTTTTGCAGGTATTAGTCAGTGTAATAACCACTCCAAGAATTGTAGCACGTCCAGACTGACTGTTATTTGACAAGGGGAAAAACCTGCCTGGACTTCATAAATTTTATTGCAGAGGCACTTAATGTCGTATTAAAAATGTTTAATTTAGAATGAAAATTAGAATTGACATGTTCTCGTGTGTTGGGTTTATTGCTGATTTCATAGATTGAGGACTTGAGTTCACAGGCTCAAATTCAAGCAGCTGAGAAGTTCAAGGCTCCAGAGGTATCAACTGTTGCCAGTAAAGAAGGTGAACAGGTTGCAGCTGCTGCTGATGGCGAAGATGCAGATGATGAAGAGGTGGGCTTAAAACGTTATTTCAAACTAACTGTATAATTTTTGTATTCCCATTAGTTAAAGAAGTGCCTGAAATTCCCTGAGCTTAATATTGATGTTGCTTTTTTTGTTTTGTTTGTGTGTGTGTGTGTGTGTGTGTCTTTCAACTAATACTTTCCCCCTTTCTTCTCAGTCAACAGAGAATAACTGAATTGACAAAACATATTCAAGTCAATTGTTTTGTTTCCCTGGTAGGTGGATGGTGAGGGAGTGGAGGAGAAGGACATTGAATTGGTTATTCAACAGGCCAATGTCACCCGACCTAAGGCCATTCGCGCTCTCAAGAACAACAGCAATGACATCGTCAATGCAATCATGGTAAGTAACTAATATTGTATGTCTAATGGTCATTCACTTGTGTTTCTGTTTGTTTTCTGTAGGAATTAACTATGTAGAAGAATTCACGCACATTGGCAATCACATTTGTTCATGATATAATTATATAATCCAGCTCATTTGAAAAGTGAATAGTAATTTTGACTGACTTTTTCTTGCCTCTCAATGGGTGGGATTTTGCGTCATTTATTCGATAATTTAGCGAGCGGGGTGGGGTCACAGGATGATCTCCTTAACGAGCGGGTCACGGGATCTCATTCATCCCCTGGGAAGAAGGGAGGCTTACGTGTTCCAGTTTGCACATTGCATGCTATGGCTTTATCTTATAGCTTTCTGCAGATGTATGGGGATCACGCTATTGTAGAACCTACACAGTTGACTCCACCCGCTGCTAAGGTAGAAGAAGCTTTGAGAGATTTTAAAGATGGTGTCGGTTCAAAGGCACCTGATTATGCGAGCGGGCACATCGACCAGTGCCCCAATGTGAGAATCCTTGCTTCGAAAGAAGAGGGCCCCAATTATGACTTCCGACAGCCCTACGACTGTGTTGAAGAGTTGTACGAGTTAGCGGAGCAATCTCAAGTAGGAACTGCTACAGAAACACTTTATAGGCTTGATGCCCGCAAGTCCAAAGAATTTTCAAGAATTGAAGTACTAAGCGAATCTTGGAACGACAAAGTTACCTCTGTGTGTGAGGAAATTCGCCAGAAGTTAGCTCCTGGGGCGTCTAAAGTCACTGCCCACTTATACAAACTTCTATTATATTCTGAAGGGGATTTCTTTCACCAGCACCAAGATGCTCAACACAGTACCCACATGTTTGGGACCTTGCTGTTTTTCTTGCCCATTGATCATGAAGGTGGTGATTTTTGCCTCTATGAGCGTGGTTCTTTCAGAAATTCCTCTTCACAACAGTTTAAAGCACCTAAATCATCTAAAGGATGCACTTGGGTCAGTTTTTACACAGATGTTCGGCATAGAGTTGACAAAATTACTAAAGGGCATCGAGTCGTTCTGAATTACTCATTATGTTTCGAAGGTTCTATGTCTTCATTGCCAGTCTTCCCATCAGTTAGTCCTGATGCTGCTTCTGTGATAACTAGCTGTCTTTCCTCTGCCCGCAAAGTATTGGCTGTACCATTGACTTGTAATTACACTTTAGCAACTCTTTCACCTGATTTCTTAAAGGGCATTGATGCTTATTTATATGCAGCTATCAATCAAATTGCTAGCATAGACCTTCAGTTTGTGATGGGATTCGATAAGACAAAGGTTATTTTTGGCTATGAGGACAGTTGGGATTTTGACCACAGTCATTCAGAACTCTTTCAAGGTGTTTCTGCTGTTCCTCTTGAAATAGCCAAAATATTTTTTGATGTCTTTCATGTAAGTGAGCAGCAGATGAATAAACTGAAGGAAAAAAATGGCGAAGAAGAAGAGCGTGAGAAATGGAAGAAGATATCAGCAATTCGAAATAGTACTGAAGCGGTCTATGAAAGTTTGATGAAAATGGTGAGGACTACACAAGAGGATTTAGACATGGAGTGGATTGTGCGAAGAAACAAGGAAGGCAATGCTGCTGAATTTGCTCATAGTTACATCAGTTTCAGTAGTGGAAAGTTAAGTTGGCTTGGCAATATGTCTCCAGCCAAGGAGTATTATTATCTGCGAGCAGCAATGCTTATAAAGGGAAAGCAAGAATAAACTAGCAACCCACCCTAACTTGTGCAACTTTTTTTTCTCTATATTTGAGTGTGTTTATGTATAGCTTATGGTTGTTGTAGTCTTCAGATATATATATACTATAAAACAAATGAGTACAAATGGTGGCTGAAGCATATTTGATTCAAAAAATAGTAATAATAAAATAATTATAATAATAAATAATAATAATAAAATAGTCAGAACAAATAAATAAATAATAGATAAATAAATAATTAATAAGGATTAGGTGGTGATTGTTCCCAGGACAGAGGCACAGTTCCCTCGCTGCATAGCCACTGAGAGGCTGGAAAAGATGGTCTCTAGCCTATGGGTCTCCTGTCTCCATCACTATGTGGTGTCTTACTCTCACATAACCAGACCCTTTAACACCCTTTACCTGCTACGCAGGGGGGGGGGGTGGGGTGAAGGAAAGTGTTTTGAACACTGCCATTGCTGACTCAGTGGTTCTAGCTCCACCCGCTTTTAGCACTATGAATAACATTAGCAGTATCACAATTAACTGTAACCACTCTTTCTGCGAGCTGCAATTTCGCGTGAACAGTGACGAGTATCGCTAACAAGACTGCGTTAGATGCTGCGCACAAATCTTCTGCCATCTGGGTTACTAATGAAATCATCCATCAGCAAAGCCATAGACTTAGGAACCACAGCACCTAAGGTCTCAGTGGCTATACAGTAAGTGAGAATCAATGACTGGGTGGAAGGCTGCTGTACTTCTCCTCCTGCAGCAACTTTCCCAGGTCCTTGGGTTGCATTAGTCTGGAGGAGCCAGACCCACATAGCCCGCTTTGCCGGAGGGTCTGGGGACATGGCTATACCAAATTTGTTCTGGAGGAATGTGGAAGTGGTGAATGCCCCACCTCCTTTATACCTGAATTTCTACCACAAATTAGCCATGATGATTGCTAAACCTAGCGTTGAAAGGGTAGCTGATACGTACAGGAATATCTATTTGGTGGTTGAGGAGGGCTATTCCTGGTAATTTGCTAAATTGACTGCCGCAATATATGTGTGGCAGAACAAATTTGAAATGGCCATGTCCCCAGACCCATTCCCAGCGTAGCGGTTCGGTAAAGGGTCTGGCTATGCCAGACTAGGGTTGCATGGGGTCTGTATGCATTACATAAAATAGTGTACATTATTTTTTTAATATAGTTTGGCTTGACATGGTCATTGCCAATGGACCATGCACTATGATTTTTGTGTGCTCTTCATTATGTCACAGGAGGAGTAAGCGCCTATACATTTAATGGTCAAAACTCGGCTCCCAGCATGCTAGCTCCATTTAATGAAGCCACACATCAGCCACAGTAATTTTATTGCTAAATATACCAAAGTTTGAGTTGTTCTCAATAAAACTGCATGTTGTATACACCATTAAAGATGACCCTTACTAGTCACTGTAACACAATAACAAGCAGGTGAAGTGTCTTTGTGATGGGTTTTCTTATAAAAAGCTACTTCTGAGAATGTTTTATGAAATATCTTAATCATGTGAACATAATAGTATGACAATAATTGATATAAGTCACTAGTCAGTCTTATCCGGGAAAACTGCAAGACCTTGTGCCTGGAAAACTATGTCTGTAAAGATTTTTCTGCAAATATGTCAATCATCTAAGTGAAGAATTGTAAATGTAAATGATTCTCATTTGCTTTCTCACAGACTATCCACCATACAAGCAAAATAATTATGTTAGTATTTAATTTAATTAAGTAGCAAGTATAAAAAGGGGATCTTATTGATGGGAAGCACTGGCTCTGGATTCCTATTGTTTAATTGTTTTGTCTTATTGTTAGCTAATATAATAATTGTAGTAGTAAAAATCCAGATTGTTTATAGCAACCATGCAAGGATCTTTGTTTTGAAGTGGTGTTGAAGTGGTATTAAGAAGAATACAATGGTTGTGAGTCAGTCAGGTTATACCATGTGAAACTGCTGCTATGGAACAGTGTACATAGAGAAAAAGAGATATTTAGTCTCCCTCTCCTACATAGGATTCTATTTTGATAGATTTATTTTTATTTGTTATTATTGTTATTATTATTATTATTATTATTATTATTATTTATTATTATTATTATTATTATTATTATTATTATTAGTATTATTATTATTATTATTTTATTATTATTTACCTTATTATTTTCCCCTGGAATGTCTGTTGCAGTCATATAGATGGTGTCTTTAGGATAGCCATTTTCTCACTCCTATCTATAGCAACTTGTGGTATATTTCACTTCCTTTTCCTTTCATTTTTTATGTCCATGCACATGAGGATAGAGCCATTCAATCCGAATTCTGATGACTGGCCTGAATATGTGGAATGGCCAGGCCAATATTTCGAGGCTAATGATCTCACTGGAGATGGTAAAGCTGTGAAGAGGCGCAGTACACTCATTACTTTGATGAGCCCTTCAACTTATAAGTTGGCTAGGAGTCTACTATCTCCTGCCAAGCAGTCTGAGAGTAGCAGCTTTGACAAAACACTATAACCCAACACCCTCAGAAATCATGCAGAGGCTGGGATTTAACTCATGAGCTAGGAAGCCTGGTGAATCTGTAGCTACATATGCGGCTGAACTTTGCCGTTTCTAAGCATGGCAACTTTAGAGACACTTTGGAGAAAATGATCCGAGATAAATTGGTGTGTGGAGTGAATGATCCAGCAGAAACTCTTGTCAAAACAGGAATTTGTAACTTACCAAGCAGCTGTGAGAATAGCTCAAAGGTATGAAAGAGCAGCCAATATCTTAAAGGAGATGCAACACCCGGTGGGTGAGGAGACCAGTTTTCATAAGGCACACGGCAAGGCAGAGATTGTGCACAAACTACACACTAAGAAGAATGTCTGCCATCGTTATGATGACTCAGGACACTGGGCAAAGAAGTGTCCATTCAGAGGCTTCATGCCGGGCATGCGGGAAGATTGGCCATCTGGCTAAAGTGTTTTAGCAAGCACCCACTCCCATCTGCAACTCAGCGAAGGAGCAAAAGCGGTCAAGTAGTCCGCCAAGTTGAGATAGAGCAAGAGGAAGTTTCAGAGGAGGAGATTGAGGATGCACCTATCTTGCAGATTCATAGAAGGAAGGAACTATGAGACAGCCTCCGCTCAAGGTACAAATTGAGGTGGATGAGTGCATGATCATGATGGAGGTAGACACGGGTGCCTCCATATCAATTATGTCAAAGTCAGAGTTTTTGATAAGTTGTGGCCTGGGAGAGTCTTGTCATTTACCAATATTCGATTGCAAAATTATTCCAAGGAACAAATTCCGGTAATACCTTACTGGGTCAAAATTGGCTCCATGATATTAAATTAAATTGGAACCAGGTCTGCCTGGTGCAGTCCAAGGGCCCCTTACAGCAAATCCTCTCTAAATTTCATCAAGTTTTTCAAGAAGGATTGGGCACTTACATTGGGTCCCATGTTCGGCTTGAGATTGATGCTTCGGCCACCCTGAAATTCTGCAAAGCTCACACGTTGCCCTATTCCAAGTGTAAGGCAGTGGAAGATGAAGTAAATAGACTGGTAAAGGAGGGAATGTTGGAGCCTGTGGAGTATTCAGATTGGGCTGCTCCCATTGTAGCAGTTCTAGAGAGATTGTCGAATTCGGATCTGTGGGGATTTTCGAATGACTGTGAGAATTTGTTTGCTACTTTGCAAGGAGAACATTTTTTTTACGAAATTGAATTTGAGTCAAGCTTATCAGCAGCTCACATCATTAGAAGAGAAATTAAGACAGTATGTGGTATCAACACTCATAAGGGCTTGTTGAGGTACACTCACCTACTGTATATGGAATTTCATCAGCCCCTGGAATATTCCAGCGAGTAATGAAGAATTGTCTGCAGGATATTCCAGGAATGGTAGTTTATATAGATGATATTCTTGTGACTGGATCCGATGAGGGTTCTCATTTGAGAAGCCTTGAGGAAGTGCTCAAACGCTTGTCTCGAGTTGGGTAAGGGCCAAATGGAGAAAATGTAGAAAATGCTAGTTCATGTCGGCATCAGTGGCCTATCTATTCCTTTTTTTCTTTTCTGTTCTTCTTTTCTTTTCTTTTCTGTTCCTTTTTTCTTTTGTATTTCTTTTTTTTCTCTCCATTTTTTTCTATTCTTTCCCTTTACTTCAAAAGTGAGAGAGCAACTTGTAAATACCATTCCAAATCATGTGATACATCCAATGATCCTTGTAAGCACTTTAAGTACTTTCATTGAAGTGCCTGAAGGTGCTTTTAATTATGGGATTGTGTTGCAGGGATATATAAGTTCTGCTAAGACAATAAAAAAAAAAGAATCTGGGAGAGCAGTGTTTATTATGAGAAACTGTGCCTACTAAAGTGTCTGGCAAGAATGTGTAGCCAACCATTTTTTCATAGGCCTGCCTCGTGTTTGAGCTACTGTCATGTGACTTTAATTGGTTTTTGGTTTCGCTAAAGTGCATCCCTCTTTTGCCGTATTTGTAGTCGAGCCAACTCAACCTGGACATACTATAAAAAAAGTAATTATAGGTCAAGTTTAACGCAAAACAAAAACAACTTTTTACAATCTAGTCACTAAAAGTCTATGAGTGAGGAGTTGCTACATTGCATAATTTAATTCTTTCATCAAATTCAGTGGAACCTTTGACCTGTGAACTCTCTAATGAACTACAGTATCTGAACGTAGTAAATGTTCTTCTTGTCCATTGTTAGAGGATATATTGCCTATCACATCTTCTTAAAGCAAACACCCTCTTTGTGAGCTGAGCCATGGTCACAAATTGTTCTCAATTCAACTTTTCTGTAAGACTAAATTACTGTCTAGTTCCTGAAATCCTGATGTTAGCTCCACCCACTAAATCTTTAGTTAATATAGCAACTGAAAATACATCCATTAAATGATTCAACATAAGAATATAAAAGGCACACACACACACATAAACTCAGATATAAAATCATTGACAATATTATTGTTGCCTCCTGTAATATCCCATAATTGTTTTTGTAGCAATAAAAATAAAAGCAACAAGGTGACAAATTGCATACATAATAATGGCAGTTAGTGCCCAGATGACTATGAAGTTCAGACAGTAATCTTCACTTGAAGTCGGACTCTCTGTGGTGGTGGTGTTTGTATTTTTGCCACACGTGAAATAATATTTTAAGTTCTTATTGTCGTCCAACAATTGCGTTAGGAGAGTGAAAAGTAAAGCAATCATAGTTAGAAACAGAAGAAGCCATATTATATAAAATAAAAAATTATTATATTCAGTTGGCAGTCTTGGACATCCTTTTAGGAATGTGCAAGAGAAGATGAGGAACCAGTAAAAAAACATGACGATGAAGAATACACCAACTATAAAACTTATGACCTTTGCACGAAAAACATCATCATCCTTAAGCTGATTGTCTCCAATGGAAATCACTAAATAGACATAAAGAAGTCAAATAGTTAAAACAATGTTGAGATTTTGTTTAGAGGAATATCTGATGTTATTAGCCTACTTGTATTATCAGCCAGCAATTTAGCCAATTGCGTAAGTTCACATAGTGATTTTTGTAGTAGCCATGTTCAGGTTCAACTTTTGTACAAAAATGCTTCCTAAGTGCAACTTTACAACAAACAGTTGAAACAAATGGAACAAAATGACTGCAACTATAGCATAGCTAGTTAACCCTAAATTAGGCTAGCTCTCTCTGGGATGGGTTCAAGCACTTCCTATAGTGCTTGAAGCTTAAGTACAAGCATTTAAAAAAATGTGCTTAAGCATTAAGCACTTTTTAAAGCATTGGTTTAAAAATGCTGAAGCACCTATCCAAGCACTTATCAAGCACATTGTGCACTTTATAATGAAGTACAGCAACATCAGTTTAACTTAAAAGACTACAAGAGTTTTAGAATAAATGAAAAAGCTATTTTTTGTTGCATCTGATCTTTTAAATGTCATATCATTCTGCTTCCATCTATCAGTGCAAATGTGTATGTTACATTTTGTTATCACATTCATTGAAATTTATTGGTGCGTAAAAAGTATTGAACTATCAAGCACTTTGAATTTATTGGCTTAAATACAAACCCAAGCACAAGTGATTTATTTACAAAAGTATTTGAAAGCACCATCAAGCACTTCAAAAAGAGTGCTTAAAGTACTTATTAGCACAAGCACTAAGTGCTTGAACCCATGCCTAACTCAATTGGGGTCAAAATACTCACAGCCTTTGTAATGAGATTTTACTATGTAGGAACATTAACGTAAAAGATTTACGTTACCTGATAATAAGATGAAAGCAATTCCCTGTGCAAAGATCAGCAGATGAAGGAATAGTGCTAATATATCTAAAACAAAAATAAGAATTACCTATTACCACATCAATTTTTTTCTCAGCCTTCTTTAACTCATTAGATGTTTTCTCTCTCTTTCACATACTTTTTTATTTAACAATATGTACTGAAAAAAAAGTTTGGTTGTCACCAGGAATTGAAACCAGGACTGCTTGCTTAATGCAAAACTCTACCGCTGAGCTACAACAACCAGCTAGCAACCAAACATTTCAATTCTGTATTTATAGCTACTGTTAAGGGTTACTGCTATGCTACATTATACACTTTTTTCTACCAATAGCTACTATATAGAATTAAACTCATTTTGCTTAGCTAGCTATTATGTCTATAATTTTATAAAGATATAGCTAATAATTACTTTTGAATATTTACATAGTAACTATTGACCGTAGTCCAAAGCATGTTGATCTCTCAAAGCATGTTGATCTCTGAAAGATCTTCATCAAAGTCCTCATCAGTTGGATAATAATGAAAAATTGAAAACAAAGGATGTATTTTCCAACAGACGATCTTTCAAGATCGAAAAGTTTGTTGTAAATCTTTACTCTATTTTATTTATTTTTTATTCTCACACTCCATAAATTTTAATTATGAATTAGTGAATAGTGAATGATGCAGAAACTATAGCTGAGCTCATTTACACTCAGGTAATTAGAGCTAGCTAATCCTTCATTTTGAAAAGCTCGGACGAAATAGGCCCTAGAATTACATGTTGGTTGGAGTTTATAGTAATTGTATAATCCTAGTTGAATTGCCCAGCATTGCGGTCTTGAAGCAGCCACCACAAAAACCTTTCTCTGGCTCAAATTACATCACGGTCATTTTCCAGTTTAAAACAACACCACATGCAGAATTTTTTAATTCCAAACATCAAAGATAATGCCTCATTTCTATTTGAGAGTAATTCGGTTTGGCTTTAGTTCAACTTCTGTATGGAATTGGATGCTCTTGCCCATCTGAAGTCATGAGATATCATAGCTCTGATACCGTTTGCCCCAGAACAAATGTAGTTCCATGATGTTCTTAGGACATGAGTGATAACATCTAGCTTCACCTGCAATGGATATTGTCCTTCAACATCCAGGTGATACCCAAATATTCGACATTTTGTGGAACCCCCCACCCCACTTTTCTTCCCCCCTTACTTATTGCCAGTAGATTTGAACGGCAATCCGGTAAAACGAAACAGACCCCTCTGGGTTTTGATAGTAACTAACTCATGAGAAGATTCATTGAGGACCAGGTGCTGATGTGCATTTATTGTCTGTACTAGCCAATTTGGTGAAAACCTTCCACCAGCTAATGTTGAGGAAAAGTCTTGTGCTGTGGGCATGGAATGATTCACATCAATTGCAGGATTTATGGGAGTACAATAATAATCCCCTGACAGATGCACACTCCCATTATTCTTTGGGAACCAGCTCATCCACTTTGCTCTGCTGTTGATGATCTGCTTCCATGTCTAATTTAAAAGATTGCAACCAATTTCTGCCAAAACAACAGGGACCCGCTCCCTAGACTATTGTGATAGACAAATCTGAATGTTTGTGCTTGTTATATTGAACACAAACAGGTATTTCACCCGAAAGGTCTCAATATTACTCCACTATTTTTTCAGAGCAACAGGGGATGTTGCAACTTGGCTTAAGGAATTTGGTTTTTAAGGTTTTCTGCATGGACCATGACACAGCAGCACTTGTCTAACTCCATTACTAGAGGTTGACCGATGACTTTGACCTTTACTTTGATAGCATGGTTACTCTCAGTTGTACCCACAGTACACAAAGCTGGTTCAGGAGACTCCTTATCAGTTGTAAATTCAGTAACCCTAGTATTCTAGTAGAGTTTTTGAAGGTTCAGAAGACACTAAAACCTTTGCTTCCTTCAAGTTCTTAAATGGGTTGGAAGCTTTCTTACCAAGTCTGATGCAGTAGGAAATTGTAAAGATATACAAACATTGAGCCTGATTATCCATATGTCTGCGCAATTTCTGGCTCTGCTAACTTTTGAGCTGAGCTAATAAGGTCTTATCATTTTCAGCATGCTTATATAGTACTACTACAACTTCTTTCTTCATATATAGATATATACACATACAACCAGCTTCTTTTTTTCTCATATCTTCACATGTGTCATACTCACAAATACAGAGGGGAGTAAAATACAAAGGGTGTCAGTATTGCTAAATCTATATACTAATATTCTAGATTAATTTATCCCTTAGCTATTCACTTTTTTAGAATTATTCCACTATTTTGGTTATGTCTATTATGCTAGACAAAATGCTAGCATTTTGTAAATCAGTATATTCTACCTGGTTCATTTTAAATAAAATTTAACTTCTGCATACTCCTATAGTTTTCTTAATAAGTGGATTTTTGCAGCTGGTCCAGCAAATACACCTATACGTAAAGCTAAACATGATCTGAAATTATATGCAGTGTATTTGGGCAAGCGAAGCGAGACTCTCACTAACGAGTCTCAATTGAGATGTTGGTATACATATATATATGGCAAAGTTCAAAGAGGTCAATGCATGTCCACCCCCGGAGGCTACTTAAAAAAGTAAACATTAGCGTGGGCACAAGAAATTCAGGAGAAAGACTTTGAAATAATCCTAGGAAAAGAAACAAAAAACGGCAAAGAGCTACGGAGACAGAATGGGAGAGACATTCCAGTTAGGTCTTCCAAAGTTAGCCGAGTTCATGTACTTTTTTAGCGGCGGTGGTAATGTTACTTTGTCAATGCGCTGTTCATCATAGCTATAAGCCTTACGTAACAGATTTGTACTTACCTTGAAAATCCAAAGTCCAATAGTCCAGTCACTAAGAGAATACAATGTAATGCTATATCTACTAGGACTCTGGTATAATAGAGCATTTTGAACGGAGCATACTTTGGAAAGGCAACTATCTATAAACGAAAACCGTTAGTTTAACAAACCTTACCCGTATCATCCTTGGAAATTTGTAGCTTACCCCCTGAAAATTCCTTGTCCAATAGTCAAACCAAGAGAATACAACGCAGGTCTGTGCTGGTATATCCAGTGAACAAGTATACATATAAAAGTGTTGTGTGTTGCTAAAGAATAGCAATAAACTAAACAAAAAATATTCAATTAAAAATAATTCAAATTTAAATTTTAGTCAGACCAGCTTGCCCGCCATTTGTGCTGAAGCACATCACTAGTCTCAATTTAATTTACATGATAGCTACTGGTAGTCAGCACAAAGTTTTTATAATACTTCATTAGTATCAAGCATATCCACTCGTATCAATTGCTTCAATAGATACAGTAGTTGTTATATAACAGCTATTCTTATATTTCAAAACTGCTCATTATTATTATTAATATTTTTGCAGGAGTGGTCACAGCATTAGTAGGAACAAAAAACAATTGCAAAATTACAATCATGTCAGCTGTCTGAGCAACCGTGACGTGATCACCAGCACGGCTCTTGATTGCCTGTGGTAGCAACCATTTCCATATAATACCTGCTATGATTATGAATTGGTAGCTGAAGGAAATTAGCATAAGGCATAGTATTGAAGTTAATTAGAATGACAAGTAAGGGACTCACTTTAAGTGATATAGTATTATTTGCTTTATATTAAAAAGTTATACAGCTATAGTGACTTACATCGACACTGGTACCACTTGGCATTCACACTGCTAGGTAAGCACAAGCTGGCGTAAATGCAATCACGAGCTAGATTACGGTTATCATTATCTTCATGGTGCAGACCACCATGGTTTTCTTGATCAAGATGATTGTTTGGTTGGAAACCCTGGTCATTATTATCTTGGTTATTGTTTTCTTGATCCATTGCTGGGAGAATATGCTGCTCTCTAAGGTCATTGAGATCCTGAGGTAAATCTCTACGTCTACTTTGAAATTGATTTTGAGCATTATTCTGACGACCCGCAGAAAAAGGTGTGGATCGGCCTGGAGTAGTTGTCCCCCTACTTTGCTTTCTTGAAGCTGATGGTGGCCTTGGCATCTCAAAAACTGCAGGTGACTGATTATAGTTACTTCTCCTCCGTCCTTCATGCATTGTTGAACTTAAAGACCCATAATAGTACTGGGGATTCTGTTGCCTATCATCATCATCAGTTAAGTTTGTCTCTGACTCTACACCCTCCTCATATGTTGGTGGAACTCTTGACTTAGGGTATGGTTGAATTTGATGGCGAATAGGGCTTGTTGAATTATTCCTATCATAAAGTCCTAAAACAAAACAATGCAACAATTACCCAATTGTTCTTTAAACTAGCCATATAAGTTCCGTATAACTAACGACTTACGAAACCGTCAACTCCTTACCGTCACTAGGGCGCGGAACAGGTCTGTTCCTTTTTACGGATGAGTTGTGTTCGGTTTCCGACAAATCTGGCTGTTCGGACTTATGCGCCATTAGCTATCTTAGGCACCGCAATCCCCTGAACACCGCAATCCCTTGAACACATGATGGTGTGGGCGTGACTGATAGTCGTGCGCACGCGTCGTAGAAAGTTTCTGGCGATCATAATCAAGCAGTGGCTTGGCCCTGCCAGATTATGCTAGCATTTTTTCATAGACCTGAATTAGCATAATAGAATAATTCTAGAATAATAAAGGTACCGGTGGCTGATTACCTTGCTGTAAGTGTGGCACCTCATGCTAATCAACTTATATAGCTAGCAAATAATGCCATGCAAGTGTGAAGTCAGCACATGACAATTTTAAGAAAACAATAGAGATAGCAGTTTCAGCTTTTAAATTTGCACAGTACTCTATCTTAATTGAATTGCAGCCAACAGTCCATTATCTCGATAATTGTTTCTTTGTTGTTGTTTTTTACTTTCCTGAACACATCAGCCAAAAGTATTTACGCTGCAGCTAAAAAACAATTCTCCCACTCAGGACCTTGTGTGGAAAAAAAGTAATGCAAATGACTCCACATTGATCAAAAGTGTGCAAAATGTCCTTGTTTGCTATGTTTAATTTTATTGAAACACAAACTGTAGAGTTCTTTCCTGTCAATAGTTTGTAGGTACAAGAAGGATGTCTCCTGAATACTATAATTGCTTAACTTATCCCTGACCTACTCAAAGTAGCTAGCTAGCTAAGTACTTTACTCATAACAAATAGTCAAATAAAGATAAACTATCATTGATCATACAAACAGCACAGCAAGAGAAAAAGAGTGACTGACAACTAGAATAGTAACTGGTCTGACCCGTTCATGTGGACCAAAACCACAAACTTGAAAAAAACTTGAACAACTTTTGAACTGAAGCAGCTACTCATCTGGAGTTTGCACCATTAGAAAGCTCCTGCTGAAGAAATATTTCCTCAGTATACTTCAAAATCAAAGAGAAAGTGCTATTCCAAAACTCACAAGGGGTGAAAAGTGTCCATTTACAACCATAACAAAATCAGTAAACTGTCTTGGTTAATTAGAGTTAACAAAAAATTTACAAGGATGTAGAGATTAACATACTAGATATCAACACATTATACACTAATTTACAACTTTGTTTTGGTTCTCAATGGACACTTTTCAGGCAGTGTCAATACAAAAGTCTATGGGAATACAAAAAAACCATAGGTTTCCCGCTCAAAACGCGCCCGCTTTTAGTCACGCGGTACGGCTCAGTCGATCACGCGGGCTGTCTCCGTTAAGAATTTTGTAAAGAATGAGCGCTTCTTCTCAAATTGCTGCAGTTTCTAGCTTTGTATCGCGATTAGCTTAGGTTGCGAGTGTGGCAGGATAGTCGGAGTGTCCTGTTGTCGCAGAGGGTGCAGGACCACCTGATAGGGTTGTAAGTAAGATTATTTGTCTACCTGTTCAATAACAAATGCCGTATAGCCAATATATTTCAGAGTGATATAGCTATCATTTAGCCAGCAACTTGTGATACAGCCACACTTAAGCTTTTTTGGTAAAATTTAAGGGTGCTGGCACATAGCAACACGTGGGCGCCTTTATTCGCGCTTTATCTACCACAAGTCACGCCGGCTTTGTAACCATAGTATATCTATGAAATTACATAGTGTCTGTGAAATGCAGCTGTGCCACACTCACCACACTGCGCGCGTACAGTCAGGGCGGGGCGGAGTCAACTTACAAAAATCCTCGCGCACTAAAGTAATGGATTCAGAATCTTCTCTCGAGTACTGCTCGGGAATGGACGAACGGCTATACGGTTCAAACTTTGCGGAAGTTTAGGGCCACAAGGGGGGGGGGGGTCAACCCTATAACATTGAGATATTTTTAATTATAAGGAATTTCATAGAAATAATCGACAATAGTTCACCTGGTAAGGTTAGTAAATACAAAAGTAAAATAGAATTCAACAAAAACTCAATGTTATGGCATACACGCAAGGGTAAGAAAATGATATACAAAATATCGGCTTCTAAACTACGGCGGTAGCCGTGCAGTACTGCCACAAGTCCAAAATGGTGACCGGGATATTTCTTGAGATGCGATCGACTTCCAGTCTTCATTCAGGGTAGGTGCCTTCTCCTAGTAGTACTTACTGGCCTGCATAAATAAAAACTTCGGGGGAACAACAGAAGTAAGTTTAACACGCCCTAGCAACCGTGGCCAATTTGGCGGGGTTTTCGCGCTTAAAGAGTGTGCCAGCACCCTTAATTAAATTGTGTGCTTGTCAAAAAGTTGTGTTTATGCCAATTCCTTTTTCTTCACTACTTGATGCCGTTGATTAGGACCAACTCAGGCTGCACTCCACCTTCAACTGGGATCCCTACTATATTTTGTATACATTATGTGTACTACTTAAATTCTATCAAATCTTTCTATTTTCTCTCTCCCATCACTCTCCTTGACACCCTCCCACCTAAGGATGGGTGATACTGGGACATATTGTATCATGATATTTGTGAATGAAAATGTTGTGATATAACTACGTATTGAACAGAAGTATATTTATTTATTTAGAAAGCTTGCTCTGTAGGACATATATATAAAACTCTAAGTTAGTACCACTTTAATGCATGCCTTGTTTTTTTGTTTTTTTTTCATGCATTTTGTAAGCAAAAGTTGATCAATCTTTAAAAGTGAACCTACAAGCTTGAAAACTTCTGAGTTGAGATCATGTGAAGTAAATTGTTTGGATTTCTATGCTCAGTTAAAAACAGAAAATAGCTGTCTCCTTCATTTCTTCCCTGGCTTCTAATGCACCTCATAATTTTAATAACTGCTTCGCAATTTTGGACAAACTCCATATTGGTGTAGTTGTGGTTTTTTCACCTCAGTCGATAAATCGATATTACTGCAGGTGCTTGTGACGATAAAATAATTGTGATGTTGACTATATGATATGTAACCCAACCCTCCCACCCATCTCCGACCCATCTCCATCCCTCTCTTTCTCCTTTTCCCTCTTCTCCCGGCACACAATCCCGCTGCCTCTCCATAGCGTCACTTGCTGTCGCTTTGCCCCCAACGGATGGCTACTCGCCACCGGTGACAACTGTGCATCCTCCTCTTCTTCGATGCCTTCTCTGCGAAATCCCTGTCTTACAAGATCATGGCTCATGACGGAGGTGTGAGGAGCATCACCTTACATCCTCCGGGGAAGCCCTCCTCATTTGAGATCTCTTGCGGGGAAGCCTTCCTCATTTGAGATCTCTTGCCCTGAGTCTGTCTACCATTTTGCCACGGGTGGGGAAGACTTTACGGCTAAGATCTGGAAAGTCCAGTGTGACCAGAACTCACAGGCTAGAGGTGGGCTAAATGTGACTGTACAAGCCGTTGTATTGATTCAATACATGCCCAATAGAGTCTCCAGTCATACTGAAGTTGTACAAGTATTATATGATACATGTATATGACCCTCATCACATACATGTATACTAGTGGTGTGCTTGAGCACAAATGGCGAGCGAGCCTTAACCGCAACAGTTTGAATTGAAAAAGAAGCAACAAAATCAAATCACGTTATTTAAAATTTTCTTTGTGATATTCTTAATAGTAGTTGTAACGCACAATACTTTCACACAACTGAACATACCTACGCAAGACTTACCTTCGTGGTTCGTCTAGTGGACAATGCATTTTTAAGTAAATACTGTTGAGTAGGGCTTATAACCATGACAAAGAGCGCATTGACTTACCACTGCCACTAACTCGAATAGAAATGAAAGTCCCTTAAGTTTTCAAGTTTGAACTGCACCCGCAAAAGAATTCAAAACGGTAAACAATTCAATTTCTAGGGTGATACGGGTACTGATCGATAAACCAGAGGATTCTGTTTAGTGCAATTTGGGAAGGGGTCGACCACGTGACTAACACGTGACTAACACAATAACGCAAGGGTCAAAGTACAAAATGACATACGTACGTCCAAACATATATACAAATAAACTAGTGGTGTGCTTGAGCACAAATGGCGAGCGAGCCTGATAGTTAGGTAACATAAAACTAAGTATTGTTACTATGTTTTAGCTTAGTTCATGCAAAAACTATAATAGCCGTTATGACCTTTTATTTTAGCAAACAAATACAAAATCACTCTCTTACCTGATTAATGGTAACTTTTGCCATTCTGATAATCTCAACCACCAGTAACTCTTGAACAAGCTCACAGCTACCGTAAAAAATAAACCAGTGTTATTATTTGTAATTTTAGCTCCGTATCCCCCTAAAACGGCGAAGTTTTGTTAGCTCCGTATCCCCCTAAAACGGCGAAGTTTTGAAATTAAGTCTGGAAAAGGGTCTTCAATGCCATAGTAACCGGTCCAATCAACTTTTTGTTTCTTGAAAAGCAAGCGTTTTCGCAGAAATTTTCTCACACTTTGGAGCTTTAAGTATAAAGTAAGGCTTGCTTAATTCTGTAGTTTCAGAATAAACTGGGGTCAAGCCTAAAAAGCCGTGTTTTTTGGAGAAAAAAGTTCCCCGCGCGCGCGTTTAATTACATACGTACGTCCAAACATATATACAAATAAATAAATAAACTAGTGATGTGCTTGAGCACAAATGGCGAGCGAGCCTAGAGACTATACTATTGATTTTGACTTCTAACACTGAAGCTACTGGAAATAAGGTCCAGTTTTTAAATTTAGCATACAGGGTAAAGGGATTTCAGTGCCATAGTAACAACTCTCTGCAACTGCTTGAATTGAAGGAAAAAACAACAACAACAGAACAATACATGTTATTTAAAAGTTTTCTTTGTGATATTCTTTAGCTAAGTAGTGGTTGTAACACACAATGCTTTGACACAACTGGACATGCACCTACACAGACTTACCTTCGCAGTAGTCTAGTGGACAATGTATTTTCAAGTAAATACTGTTGCGCACGGCTTACAACCATGACAAAGATCGCATTGACTTACCACCGCCACTAACTCGAATAGAAATGGAAGTCCCTTAAGTTTTCAAGTTTTAACTGCACCCGCAAAAGAATTCAAAATGGTAAACAATTCAATTTCTAGGGTGATACGGGTACTGATCGATAAACCAGAGGATTCTGTTTAGTGCAATTTGGGACGGGGTCGACCACATAACTAACACAAAAACGCGAGGGTCAAAGTACAAAATGACATACATACGTCCATACATATATCTAAATAAACTAGTGATGTGCTTGAGCACAAATGGCGAGCGAGCCTAAAGACTATACTATTTTTATATGAATGATCTTGACTTCTAACACTGAAGTTACTGAAAATAAGGTCCAGTTTTTAAATTTAGCATACAAGGTAAAGGGATTTCAGTGCCATAGTAACAACTCTCTGCAACTGCTTGAATTGAAGGGAAAAAAAACAACAACAAAACAATACACGTTATTTAAACGTTTTCTTTGTGATATTCTTTAGCTAAATAGTGGTTGTAACACACAAAGTTTTGACACAACTGGACATGCACCTACACAGACTTACCTTAGCGGTAGCCTAGTGGACAATGTATTTTCAAGTAAATACTGTTGCGCACGGCTTATAACCATGACAAGAGCGCATTGACTTACCACCGCCACTAACTCG
>WLWD01002418.1_pt1 | contig 111907 bp, 105 predicted proteins | sample 6712731 | NCBI WGS metagenome assembly WLWD01 (sample SAMN12718690, study PRJNA576275) | sponge metagenome | isolation source: marine sponge | host: Mycale hentscheli | place: New Zealand: South Island, Marlborough, Capsize Point | collected 2014-11-01 | reverse complement strand
ACTTTCTCTCTCAAACTGGACGAGAACATTGTCACCAATAAATGGGAAGCGCTTGCAGACACGCCCCTCTACTGCTCAGCAGCAGTTCCATTTGGAGAGCACCTGATGGTCATCGGAGGGACGGATAGCCCCACCTCTCGCACCTACAATGCCTCCATATTTTTGTATTCTACTGTTAACGAGAAATGGATGTACGTTGGGAACATGCCGACAGCACGTAGTCACACTGCTTGTGTCGTTATCGACCAAGGGACGTTGGTTGTCATGGGAGGACAGGAGAGAGGTGCCACTAAAGGAGGGAAAATGGTAGAAATTCTCTATTGCTAGCCACTTTGTTTCTAATAAGAACTTTTTCTTTGAAAATATATTCATAAATTTTCTGTAGCTGAGTGCACCCCTAATTAATTTTTATTCCCTCGTTTATTCAACAATTAGCAATATTTTAATTAAGTGAACTGAACTATTAATTATTTTCAATCGCTTTTCTTCATTTAATTCATTTCCGTCTTTATACCTACTCCTTATTTAAACTCTTTTTACTGCACTTTCATAGCTGCAGGAAGTCCTAGTTTTATATCCAACTGTTATACAATAATGTTCACTTCACACTTTTAAAGCACATATTTATTCCATTTGATCATATTGTTGTTTCGAGTGTTACTTTAAATATAATATTGCAATGTTGTTTTTGTAAGCTGAAATTAGACTGGAAATTTTTAAAATAACTTGAGAAATTTTTGTTACTGTCAAGTTTAATGTAAATTGCTTCTTTTTTCTTTCTTCCTTTTTTTCAAGCTACTAATTTAAATATTGTGAAGATATTAATTATTATAACCCACCCATTTAACTACATAGTGGCGCCAAAATAATGCAATATCCCCAAATGACTGTACAGTAAGTAAGTAGAGTTGCTGAAAGTGTCGTGAAATTAAATAGTAAAGTTACATGCATCAGAAAATGGCAGTGAGGTTACTGGGGTGAACGGGAGGCTGGGTTGGCGGCTGTACGTGGCCCGACTTGGACATTAGCTTCTCGACCTCTCCTTTAATGTTCTCAATATCCTCTTGCTGCATGCGAGAGATCTCGTACAACTTCTCCTTCTCCTCTTCACTCCAAGTACATTCCACAGACATGGATGATTTGCTCTACATTGAGAAAGAGAGGGGGGAGGGGCAGAGGGAAAAGCACAAGAGGATAAGTTCAGGGTGCAGGTATGTGGGCCAACAGGAGGGGCAGAAGGAGTGGAGGGTTTAAAGGCAGAGGAAGTTTCTAGGGGGAGGGGCAGAGGAGAGTTTATCAGCAGAGAGGAGAGCAGGGCGGTTGTTCTTCTGTTCAGAGGAGGAGACGGGCCCCCCCACTTGAGGGAAGGAGGCTGGTGGAAAACTAGTGGAATGGTGGATTGTGGTGCGTGGGGGGCTCCCTGCTCTTCTAAGAGGAGGGGCGTTTAGGTTGAAGAGACAGAGAGGGGTGCAAGAGGCCGTGTAGGGCAGTGTCAATTGTCAGTTTAAAAAGCATCTTCAGTTATGGGTGAGGTGTGGTGTTGGGGGTCCCCCCCCCCCTTCCGCCCCCTCCACCCCCCCTCCCCCTCCCCCCCCCCAGTGAGATGGATTAAAATTCAGTTTCTGTGTGTCCCCCCCCCCCCCCCCGTTTTTATGGCATTTCATTAAAATATTTCAGTTTATCATGAGACGTGGTTCGACGGCCCTTCCCCACAGTGGGTTTCGTTCCCGTGCCCCTGACTCCCCCTTTTATTGGTGTTTTAATGAATGCACGAGTCGCAGTGTGAAAAAAAAACAAGTCTATGCAGTCTTTGTGTCAAACCTCTTCCAAAAACTACATGCGGACCATTCAATCTATGTGCGGTTTTGTATAGTAGGTGAATCTCCGCCCCCCCCCGAGCCACCCCTATGAAAAGTTCACACTGTTGGGAGGGCTGGACATGCCACAGTCGGTCAACTCGGTGATAGTGGGTGATAGGTGATAGGTACACATGTACTCATATGACAAGATACTCATGACAGTTACACATCTGACAGCTAACCCAACTGAAGGTTCAGTGGCAAAAAATACACAGGGATGACAACTCGTGTTGTAAGGAAAGAGAGAGAGAAATGGAGTTGAAGTGTTGACACATGTACTTGTACTTGTTTTATCTAACAGTAGCTTCAACTGTTGATTCTGAAACAAAGAGAACTTAAAAGATACCTCACCAACTTACTAGTTACTTAATCTTCAATTAGTCGGTGCAAGTTAAATAAACTGTTTACATAGAATCATGTGCACACACCCACAAACCAAGGTCAGTGAGCAGACTATTCTATATACATGTACAATAAGCCTGTCTCTCAGTTGACCCTTACGTGCCCAAATTCCCATTGTTTTGGGTTATTTTGTTGTTGTTGTTGTTGTTGTTGTTGGTGGTGGTGGATGAGGTAACGTATCACCAACATACACCATTCCTCACCATAGACTTCTGTCTGGAGTCCAGCTGCTCCTGCACATCCCTGAGAGTGGTGAGGAGCTTGTGTTTCCTCGTGTTCCTCTCCGTGTTCTCCTGAGTAACGGTCATGAGCTCATGTCGCTTGAGCTCCACCTTCCTATCCATCATCCTGGTCTCTCTCAGACTCTCTTTCTCCAGCAAATCCAACTTCACTCTCTTCTCCTCGAGCACTGGGTTACTCTGCAACACCTCCAGCTTGTCCAGGTCCACGATCTGTCCAAACTTGAGCATCATTGACCGATTCACTTGCTCCTTGAGATCAGTCAGCTGAGGAAGATAGAATAAAATAATGTTATATATGCATGCATACAAGATAGGGTAGTTGAACGTGTAACTAGAAAGAAATGAATGACATCCTTAGGCCTGTACCCAGAAGATTTAATCAGTGGGTCCAAATTATCAAAAGTTTTTTGTTTTGTTTTGTAGATCAGAATATGAGCACAAGAGCACTAACATGTGCTTTCTTCATCAGTCATTACCACGGCTAAAACTAATGCTAGTCCTTACCCGCCCTCTTGCCAAAACAAATTATAACATGACTACAATATCATGAGGAAGGACCCCCCCCCATTCTCCCCCTTAGCCTTCCCCGACTCTCTTCCTTACTCCCAACTAATCCCACTTCCTCCCGTCTACTGCTACACTTTCCTTCCTTCCCACTGTATCTCTTTGTCATTCCCTTCCTCCTAAAGCTGTTCTATTCCCCACTTCCCGCCCCTCGTCCCCCTTCACCTCGTTCCGCCGCCTCCTCTCTCATCCTGTCCTGCTTCCCCCACCTTTCGTCCAGTCTCATTCCCTCTACCCTATATTACCACTTCCTCTCCTCATTCAGCAGTAAGGAACACAGCCAATACATGTACTTACATTTGTCTGCATTTCTCGCTTCTCTCTGGTCAACTTCATAAAGTTTTGCCTCAGTTCCCTAAAGAATACCAACATGCACTTAACATGAACTCAACAGATTTGCAAACAAATTAGTTTGAGAGGACGCCCCATTGAGGTAACTGCCACTCCCACATCATCCTCTTCTTTCTAACCTGAACACTTTCTTCTCCTGCTGCTTTTCATGGCCTAGTTCACCAATTCTGAGACCGAGTTGGTTCAATGCTGATGCAGAGAATACCAGGCTGGGAGCAGTGGACGTAGGGGGATCCCCCTCACCAACAAAATGGAGAACTTGGTGCAATCCTAACACAACAACCTATATAACAAAAAAAAAAACGGGGGGGAGGAGTAGTTAGATCAGTAATCAGTGCACACGCGCACACACTAATAGGCACGCATGCACACATACACACGTATGTGCACACACACACACACACACACACACACACACACACACACACATACACACACACACACACACACACACACACACACACACTTGCATACATACACACACACCAAAGCCAAAAGTAAAACTCACTCCACTACCACATGCCCTCCCTGTCTCTTACCTGATCTAGCTCATTGAGCCTCTGTTGTTTCTTGAGCTGGAAGGCCTGAAGCTCCTGCAGAGCTGTCTTCACCTGATTCTCCATGGACTTGGCCTTCTTGTTCATGCTGTCCAGCTCCTTCCGCTGCATGTCCAACACCTTCTTCTCCTCCGTCAGAGACTCTTCCAAGTCCAGTCTCTTCTCCCTCAGGTCCACGATGCGGTTGAAGAGGGACTGGTCACAGCCAGGTGGGCACACTGAATCATCCAGAGCTTCTTCATCAGAGTCTTCGTCACTGGAGCTGTACGGGAGAGAACAGACAGAATCCCCACCGCTCAGTTTGTGTTTGCAGTAAAAATAATGTTTCCGCAAAACCATATTTTGCTTACTTAAAAGAACTTTCTATTTCAGGGTTTTCTAAGATCAAAGTTTAGTTATTTTCATATATGTAACATTCAGTGAGCAAGCACGAGGGAACACAAAATTTAATGTGCCAGTCAAAAGCTGAATACACGAAATGCAGGAAACTTTAATAAGTTGAAATTATTATCATGACTTGAACAATTCTGAACTAGCTGCATATATAGGCTGGATATAGCAGATAATGAAATGCTATTATTCACTCACTTGTGCTCTACATGCATTCTGACGACATTCTAGTGACACTGTACATAGTGTAATATATTAGCTACTCGTGATATTCTTCCACAAATGGCAAACAAGCTAGCCTAGACAGATTTAATTAGTAACTAATTAAAGGACAAATACAGAGACACATCTGAGCAAGTTCTACTGATGTCTACTTGTGTGGGCGTGTCTGTTGAGTAGAAGAACAAACCACAGACCAGACCTAGGCTGACTTTTACAATCACCTTATACTTAAAACAGCATTACTAACATCTTTCAAGTACAGCTACATAAGTGCATTCCTGTGGTTTGTTAACAAGAACATTTTGGAAAAACTTCTGCACACTGTTGAACAAATTAATAATAACAATAACAATAATAATAAAATATAAAATAATAATAATAATAATAATAATAATAATAATAATAATAATAATAATAATTGTTGGCCTAATAACAAATAAATAATAAATATAATAATAATCATAATAATAATAATAATAACTGTAGTAATAATTGATAAAAAGAAAACCATTTTAGACATACAATTAAAAAAGCAAGCAAAAACTGACAAGGTGATTTCTTGGGATAGCAAAGGCGCTAAGAAAGAGTGAAAATAAAACAGTTTGCTAGCAACAACAGCTATCACTAATGCTAACCTAAACCATAGGCTGAGACAGCGCAACAACTGAGGTGTGTGGCAAACTATGATGCCAAGGTTTCAGTATACCTTAGATCATCGTCACTTTCTTCTTCTTCCTCCTCCTCCTCTTCCTCGACTCCATCTTCCCCGGCCTCATCTCTTTGAATTTTTCTCTCTTGTTTCTTGGCACGTTTAATTTTCTTTTTATACACCTAACAACAAAATGCACGACAAGGTGTTTCACCTACTTCCAGAGGAAAAAATGACAAGTTTAATTCTCTATGCTTCCTTCATTTATTCTAGACTTTTTTTTAATTGAACGTCAAATTAGGATTTATATATCTTGAAGTTCATCCATTAGCTTCACAGCACCATGAGTCAGCCTCCATCTCTTTTCACCCCACACACCATTTTCTAGAACCCACCTTCAATAAAAAGTCTTTGAATTTATTCTCCCCTACTGCTTCAGTAAAGGTGGCCATGAGAGCCTTCTCTTGTTCTTGCAGACGAGCCAACTGCTTCTCCCCGTCAGCTATCTCCCATCTGGTCTCTTCAATCTACACATGAAAAAAATGAAGCGATACAGCATGCAAGCGTACCCATAGCACATGACACCTCAGGATTGCCTAGGTTGTGTCTAAAAATGTCACGTTACATGTACAAGGATGTAAAAAGATCTTTTGTCCCCCACAGGGGAAAGCTAGGGGAGGAGAGGATTTTTTGCATCAATATGTATAGTCAGTTAATTTATGACACTATTCAGACATTCCTGTTATATAAAAGCAGGGGGGAGGGGGGGGACTGCTACTATTAATTTATGACCTCTGTCAAGTGTTACTTTTAAAAGGGGAGGGATTAAAATTTAAATTCCCTTTCCTCATATGAAACACTACACACTGTTCATGTAGCATTGCAAGTCAATCTCTTCTCTTCCCGGTTCTATACAATGAACAATGTCCACTGACATGAATACTCAGACTAATTTGTGGCTTCACATTAGCTTCATACTTAGCTTGTTGATTCCCAACATGTACATGCCAATCTTCCAATAAAAATCATTTAGCTATGATCAATGGTTCATCCATTGCAACTAATATCAAACAATACAACACTAATATTGACACACACGCTCTCATAGTCTTGATTTCTTCATTGTCCTTCATTGTCATACTGTTCTACGAGCTAAATGTAGTTATCAGTAGTAACTTAACAACCGATTGTATTGACGACACCTTACCACTTTACATTTGGTAAAGTGTGACCTAGTTTTGCTATAGCATCAGTCACTGTAAATAACGCTTTTTACACTGACGACACCTTACCGTTTACATTTGGTAGCCTATTTTTGCTATGGCACAGTCACTGTAAACTACAACCGATATTAACGATGCCTTACATTTGGTAAAGTGGTAAGGTGTAGCCTATTGTGTAAACAATGTTTTTACTTTTATAAACCCTTTACCATTCAATTTTGTAACTTTTCGTGACAAGTGAAAGGCAACCCAGTACTTGAAATGGAAACAAGATAAAGAAAAATGCACTAGCATAGGCACAACCATATCATAATCTAATTTTCTTCACGGTAAGAATGATAGTGGGATTAAGATGAGTAGAATCGTGAGGATGGAGTGATTGCTCATGTTTGGAAAGACTCATATAAATGATTATTCCTAGGTCTCTGTGTTTTGTTTTTTGTTTGCTGTTGTTTTTTGTTTTGTCTTGGCTCTTTGTTTAATTTTTTTTTTGTTGTTGTTGTTGTTTTATAATTAACTTTTTGACTATTGTATTATCAATTGCTATTGCCTACCACATAGCTTCTATGTGGCTAATATCATATCTAGGAAGGTGGGAAGAAGAGGTGGGATTATGACAGAACAGCTGGGGGGGGGGGGGGGGGGGGGGGGGGGGGGGGGGGGGGGGGGAGACTTTTGGTGAACCATAAGATTTACACTTAATTAATGGATAACCAAGTTGTTAGCAGTGGGAGGGGCCTCACAATCCTTAGTTCCACCCAGCTATAAACAGTTTCTCAGGAATACACATGTGAAGTATGGTCACAATCTAAGGTACAAGAAGAAAACTCAAGCCTGAAAAAAACATTTTCCCACTATAGCCTATTGAAAAAAATAGCCTCTACACAACAATAGTAGTCCATGAATACTAAGCTTGTTTGTGCAGCCTCAATCAATGACAGGACTGTCATAAAAGAACAGCAACCCATCAAAACTTTCAATACCAAGTCATAAAAATCACACCTTCACATCCATGCCTTGTCTCTCTTGCTTCTTGGTCCTGTAACGAGAAGTAAATGTGGTCTCCCTCTTCTCAAACTCTTTTAGAAGAGTCATCTCTTCAAACTGGGTAATGAGCCTCAGATCAGCTGTCACTACAACTATGTCCAAGTACACTTTCTCATGCAACAGGCGCAGTAAGACTTCATCAAATTCCTTCATTAGCTTGTCTATCTGGGAGAGATACTTGTCTTGATCATAGCAGTACCGAATCTACAGAATGGTCGAAAGAATCAAGACAAGGCCAAAAAAAAAAAAAAAAAAAAAGGAGTGAAAAAGGAAAAAAAAACACTGCTGATTAAAACAGGCAAAAAAAAAAAAAAAAAAAAAGGAGTGAAAAAGGGGAAAAAAAAATCTGTATAAAGCAGATACACTGTATAACACCTTTCAATTATAAAAAAACAACAAATCTTTTATTAAAAAATGGCATCAGCACAACTTTTGAGGGAAAAATGTAAAAAATGTAAAAAAATGCCGAAACCCGGGATCGAACCAGGGACCTTTAGATCTTCAGTCTAACGCTCTCCCAACTGAGCTATTTCGGCTGCACATGTGTATCATTATAATGGTCACTATACATTACGAAACATAAAATATCCTTACTATGCATACCCACATATAATTGGTAGAGAAATAGTGCAATATATGTCTAATTATTAAACCACAATTGCCAACCACAGCTACAAACCACAAACCACAAGGGCAGCTGCACACAAGCACACACGCGCACACACATACACACACAACCTGATACTTCAATAATAAGTCCATACTAATTCACAGAAAGTCTTTTCTTCACTCACTTGCTGCTCCTCATAAAGCAATCTCTTTGTAGGTGGCATAACCTGCAGTTGGCTTTCATAAGAAGGACTCAACACACCTTCTCTATCCTTCACAGTCTTGTTCCCGACACTTTGTTGCAAAGAAAACTCATTGACCTTAATTAAACAAAACACAAATTAGTAAACCATTCCTACAAAAAAGAACCCTGACTCACTCCAGCATCTTGTTCAGCAGAAGCAATATCTTTTACAGCTGACATATCACCACCAGTATCCTCATCTGGCTTTCCTTCTCTCTCTCCACCCTCACCTTTGTCATCACCTTCACCACCACCACCAAATCCTCCAAAAAACCCTCCATCCCCACCTCCAGCAGCTGCCTGCCTCTCAGCCTCAGCTCTGGCCCCTTCTTCCTCCTTAAACTTAATGAGAACCTCCCTGGTGTACTCCATCTTACTCTTGGGCACTTCTTCAGGGCGGATGACAGGTACTGAAGGCACTGGTCTATGGGAAGATGGGTGCAGCTGAGTCTGTAGGTCTTTTAGCTTTGCCACAAGGGTTTTGATCTGCAAAATGGATTGAATATGTTGCCATACGACCATAAAGCATACAACTCAATGGTCTTCAAGCTAGTCATCATTATCCCATTCACTAACCGTGTCTACAATCTCTAGCTTCCTGTCCCGCAGTGAGCACAGGTACTTGTTGTATTGCCTCTTGGTATCTAAAATCTAAATTTAATAAAAATATACAACTGTTCAGATACTAGATATAATCTGTGGGAACAATTTAGGTAGAGCATTATTATTTTGCTATGTGTAGTTGTAGGTAAATTTTGTTTATTTTAGTAAAGACCAAACCTATTGTACCTCCTTTGAATAATTTTCAATTGACCCAGGAATACCACAGGAGTGGTGTGCACATAACACAAAATTTGAAATTTGACCTTTAGTAGCCATTGAACAAAAAAGTCAAACACAATAAAAAAAAAAAATGTGTATTATTAGCTATACCTTTTGTCTCAACAACAGAAGATCTTTCCTCTTTTTTTGTGTAGTGACCCCTTCAGACACGACAAAGTCACCCGCTGTCTTCAGTTTGTAATCACCCATGTTCTTCTTGGCCTCCTCATATGCCGCTGTATCAGCGGGGTCATCTGACCTCTCACTTGGCTTCTTCGCCTCGTGTTCCTTCAGCTATTAATAATTAAATATGCCACATTAAAAAGCATTCAACGCCAATATTTTTATGTAGATTAATTTTATACTACAATAGCTATTGTATCTTATAATCGTGCTTCCAATGAAGAACTTTCCAATATCCACATTACTATTAGAAAGGCTCAGTTACAAGCTAGTTTTGAATATATTAGTTGACTCCTACTGCATATAAATATGAGTAAGTTTTAGCAAATACTGGCTAAATATATGAAATAAGAAAGCCCTAATTTTTTTCCAATTAACTTTGTTTCGCAAATTGTAACTTTCTCACCTCCTTCATCCTCTTTAACCTCTTAATCCTTCGCAGTTCTTCCTTGCTCAAATTAGCTTCTTCTTCTTCTCCTATGATATCTCCATCGACCGTGGGCTCCTCCAACCCCGCAATGCTTCTCTTTGTTCGTGCCTCTTGCATGGCGTCCCTCAGACCAGAGGCTGTGGTGGTCCAGCCTAGGTGGTACGTGTCATCCGAAGACAGTAGCTGCTCCATCGCCAGCTGGAACGCTGCTGAGGGTGTGGCAATTCTAAATGAGCTCACGTGGTGCTTGCCCGAAAATGACCACACTATAAAACGGTCGCACTCCAGTTGACCTTTGAACCTAAAATTCAACAGTTATTTGGAGATTTTAATAAACATTTTTCACACCACTTTGACATTAACGCAAGTTACTACACATTCTTGCTTGGACTACCAATCCATATATCCCTCCACAACAGCACAAAAAGTTTAAAATTTAGCTCTTTCTATGTAGTTACATGTATTGAATCATCACATTTACTTCCACCTATAATGAGGTTCCTTCCACCTCTCCCGTCTCAATCTCATCAAAGGGACTCACTTAGCGCTGATTTTTTCGTAGGCCAGCCGATGTCTCTCTCTTTCCCAGCTCATCTCTTTATGAAGAATCTCCACCTTTTCCTCCGTGTCCCGACTGTGCATAGTGTACATGTCTGGATCCATCACAAACTCATCTGCTACAAGCTGCAGGTGCTCCGGCAGCTTACGGTTCTCCTCCTGGAGCTTCACGAATGATCGCCGAAGGCTGGCAATGAGTCGGCGCACGTGCTGCTTCTTCTCTTCCGCCTGCTTGACCTTGCGGTCGTACTCAGCTTTCTGCTTGGCTTCTTCGATGCTGTAGTAATGATAGGAATTTGGTACAAGGAAGAGAGAGACTACTAGCTACAGAAGTGCAGATGTGGTTAATGAAAGTGTAGCACTTATCAAACTCTACTTGAGATTCATAAATCACTGTCCTGATGATTTTGCAAATGTTGTACAAATGAAACCTTCATATTGATGAACTTCTGGCACACACCCGAGCACGCACACACGTATATGCACACACACACACACATGTACATGCACACACATGCACGCACACACAAACTAATCATTATATTGCTGGTCCTTTGTTCTAAGACTTGACTCTACGTAAATTAAATCTACCATTTTAATCAATGAAAGGTGCAAATGTTTTGAAACCAATAAAGGGTATGAATTAGACCTAAAACCAAATAAACAATGTGTCATAATTTAACACCTCGGCCCTGTCTTACCTGTAGTGCTTCGGGTTGTCAATATCACTGATAGACAGGTCAGAGTCCACCACTGCCTGCAACACACACACACACACACACACACACACACTCACACACACGCACACGCACACACACACACACACACACACACGGCCAAGTCTAATCTCGTCTCATGCGTTCACTTCCTTCTTCAGTACACACTCACATGTGGTATGTGTGCATGGTCTTGTACAGCAGGTTAAAAAAAAATATTCAAAAACAATATTTTTACTGACGAAACTCAACTATAAAGGGTACAAAGATATGAATGGAGAATGGAGCAGGAAGCACATGAGCAACACATTCACCCCAGACATTTGGTTTCCCCACCTTCAATGCTACAGTAGAGCGAAGTTTCTTCACAGATTCTCTCTTCTCCTTCGTAGATGGCAAGTCAGCCTCGTAAATAAACACATTCCCGTCAGCACCTCCGCTAACCACGAACTTGTCATCATAGCTGGTACATAGATGGTTGACTGCCCCATAGTGGTTGTCGTGCATGGGTATAGCCCAGTATGAAGATGATAAGTCTGAGATCTCGTGGAGATCTGGCAGGGGATAGATGCAGATGTGACCATCCTGGGTGCCGGCCAGGAAATATTCCCCAGTAGAGCTGAGGAGATAAAACAGTAAGTGAATTAATTCAATATGAATTGTGGAATACTTAAATGATAATTTTACATAAAGTATATATTCACAATGGAACCCCTAAACGTTTCTGGTTGTGGTATAAATTATTAGCTTTATGTATAAATTTTCCCTTAGGGTGGTCTTTATTCAAACAAGTGATTATAAACCAGAAGCAATTTCAGTACAATGAGATCAACCACACCTCCTTTGGTTTTTTAACTTGGGGTGCAAAGTACAAACACATGCACGCATGTACAAAAACACACACATGCATTAAGCATGTAAGTAAGCATGCAAAATATGCTTGCACATCTCGCATAATGTCTCCCTTTTCACCTGAATATCATGGACTGGAGAGGAATGTCATCTTTAGCATCTGGTGACATCTTTGGAACTGGAATGGAATGTGGTGGTTCATACGGTTCTGATTCCATTCCTGCCTTCTCCATTGAGCACTGGTAGAGATATCCTGCATCATAACTTCCCTAAAACAAATCAATACCATTCTGTGAATGAGAGGAGGGTTGGGGTTGAATACAGCTAGGGCCAGGAAGTGCATGTATTACAACAAGCTTGCGTGGGGTTTAAATACTGCACTCTCCCCAAAGATTGGTTTATAATGTTCTCCTCAACACTCTGTGCCTAGTACTAACTAGCTGAGTGGGCTAATAGAAAACATTAAAAGTAAATTAAGACCGTAGCTACCGACCCTCGTCAGTCTTGACTATAGCTTGACAATTTCATTTTATTTGGTCTATATTATCATCTTGTAAACCAACAGTCATCTGACCCATATGAAAATCATCTGGGAACACTTCCTACTAACACCAATTACACTAATACAAAGGGAAGGAGTAGGTATTAATGGTACACAATCACCTTAAGTCACTATTCCTGTTAGATATATTTTAGTTTCTCCCACTCCACTTGGTGTGAGAGAGAACAATGTGTCTCGTTTTAAAAAAAAAGGTTTAATTTACAATTCAATACATAGAAAAGGAGAGATATTTCTGAGTGAACCCAGAGAAAGTAAACCATGGTGGAGTGTGTAAACAACTTGATAAAATATGCTATTTAATCTATTGTTTTACATGCTCCACCATGCATATACTCTAGTATCGTAGCATCACTCACTCAGAAATCTCTCACCCTTTCTATCTAGGCATTGAATTGTAAATCAAACGTTTTATGTTCTCTCTCATATCAGGTGGCAAGAGTAGCCCCAGAGTGGGCAAAACTAAAATATACAACTGAAATAGCGCCTTATAGGAGATTGCTACTAGCTATCGTGTGCATTGGAAACAACCACCTAATGATCACCTTGTCCGGGTTTTCAGAGTGATCAGTTGAGGAAGGAATGTTTTATGACATGTGAAATGAATATTTAAAAAACACCTTTCCAAAAAAATGTTCCGCATTTATTGCTCCAAAACAAAACACCAAAGTGTATTTCTGCCACTGCACAAAAATATGTCTATTCAAACCCGTTTTGCACACTTATGACCTAACCATTGAAATCCAAAATTTCCTCTCGTGTGTGGTTTTGCAGTCATAGAAGGCAGCCAGAATGGAGCTGGGACCTTTAGGCTTCTTCACTTCCTCCTTCACTTCCTCTCCTTCTCCTTCCTTCCCTTCCTCTACTTCCCCTTCCTCTTCCTCGTCACTAGATACATAGTCATCCCCAAGTAACTGCTTTCTCTTCTTCTTTCTTTCTTCTTTCTCCTTCTTTTTCCTCTCCCTCTCAGCAGCTTGTCTAGCTTCTTCTTCTTCAGCCTGAGTTAAATCAATAACATCAAACAATAACAATTTCAATAAATTAGAAATTGAACATGGTTTGATAAAACAAGGTAACAATTTTTTAACAACTTGCTATTAATCTCATCCTATCATATTCTGAGATCTGAAAAGTATGTAATACAAATTTCCGATAATCAAGTTTTGAATTACCAAATATTCAACGAATACGAGACAGTCTGGAATTTAATCTTAGTTACAAACATTTACTACCAATAACCTTGCATAGCACACGCTTTTCTTCTTCCAAAACCTACTCACCCTCAGTCTGTCTTTGATGGTGGCAAACTTCCATACAGTGAACTTGAGAGGGTCCAAGAAAAAAGTCTTGGAAGTATCATGTTGGCCCTTGATGGGAGCGTTGACCTCCATCATCGTACCGTCTTCACAGCACACCAGCAAGAGAAGATCCTCTCCTTGTCCAGCGTCCCCTGCTCCATCACCGGCGTCTGACCAGAGAATGGTTGTGACTGGAGAAGTTGTGCGAATGAATCCTATAGGACTGAAATTGTCTTTGATGTCCAGAAAAAATATTATACTGTCTTTACCCTGTTTGACATGAAAAGTAGCATTGCTATTAATAAACAGCTGTGAGCAGCATTTAGATAGCTTTATATTAATTGACTTGATAGACAAATTTTCCTCTATAATTTGTGCATGCATGATTCACATGTGTGTATGCGTGAATGTGTGTTGTGTGAAAGAAACACAGGCAAAATTAAGGGTGGCTGCACACCGCCCACGCAATTCTTACCGGTTGGTTGCTAAGCACGATTCTGCTACTTTCTTTATTTGCAGGGCTACTCTACTATACTAGAAGGATAAAGTACCTGCCGAAGATACTGCACACCGACTTTGGAGTGAATCTGAAGGAAATATCATGGCCCCGATGTAAAACTTTGAAACAACTTTTTGGAGCGGTGCGGCAAGTTGGAGCTCCAGAATTTTGTACGCCGCTAGCCAAGACGATACTCTAGGGCAAGACAACGAGTTTTTTGCCATTTCAATATTACTTTATGATTTATTTACATTTTTTTCCTTTTATAAGATTTTGAAAAATTCAAATTGTGGTGCCCTTCTTTTTTTTGTGTTCTACACGTGTGCAAAAAATATAGTCGTTCTCATTATTTGATTCCAAGAAAAACTGATTCAAAATTGGATACTTCTATTCCACTCGCAATTCTTAAGAAATAGCCCCGCCCCCATATCTCGTACTACGAGTACGCGAGCAATTTTTTTTCAATTAGTTTGTATTGGTTCCAAAAAGAGCCCGCCTATATCAAGAGTAAACAAACATCAATACAACAATAACAAGAGAGTCAGAAGAGAGAGCCGTTTATTGGAGATAGCCATAGGTGAAGGTATTAGATCTGCGCAGCTTGGGAAGTCTTCGCTCCGCAGAAATCGAGCCTGGTATATCCATCAGCTTGAGTTCAGGTGCGCAGAGTCCGGAGAACGGCTACAGGAGGAGAGGCAGCCTGGTGCACCTTGCTGCGTGAGCTCAGACGACGTATGGAGAGTTGCTGTAAACGGATATGAGACAACAAGAAGCTAAACTAAAACACCACAACTTCGCAAAGTATACTTCTGCTACTACTGCGCGATAGTTTCTGCTCGCGTATTATCAAATGGTGGGGTATTGGCGGGGAATAAATTAATGTCCGGATCTACAGGCAGTGCGCGTTGCTATGTGCGGCCACCCTTAACAGTAAGCACATTCCTCTCCTTCTCTACCCAATAATTTATGTTCATAACTTCAATATTAAATATACCTTTGTATTATTTGTTCAGGTATGTATAGTGTCACATGTGTAATATTTATTAAGTAATAAAGTAGGAGATTGTTCTTTAGACAAGTTTATTTTTTAAGCATGTACGTATCTCTTACCCCAGAGGCTAGAAGCTCTCCTTTAGGGTCCACAGCCATGCAGGTGACTGCTTGACTATGTGGTTTGCACACGTGCTGCAGGTTGAGGTAGTACTTGCCAAAATGTGCTTTCAATTGCTGTGCTGAGAACTTTGCCGGCTTGTCTTCAAGTCTCAACACTCTATAATAATGATATTATTAATTATCTCATCTAATGCAACTTATACGCTATGCAAATCATACTTTCAATTGGTAAAAGTTATCTCATGTTCAAAATACACTAAAACAATTGTTTGAATGCTGACCTGACAACCCCATCAGTGTGTCCACATATAATGGTACACGCCTCCCCATCTACACTTATGGGAGCCCACAGCAGACTGGAGCCACCAGAGGGGAAGTCCCTGTGACTCAAAACTTCCTTAGTCTCCGTATTGTACACCCGAACAGAACCTGGGATGACAGACAGAGTGAAGTTTTTACTTCACGATATGTTCACATTTGTCATAAGTAGCTCACCATTTTCTGAAATAGACGCAGCTCTGTGACTAACGGGAGAACACTGAAGACCAGTGATTTCACCACTGTGAAAACTGATCAACTTCTTTGGTGGCTTGCGCTGGAAAAACAAAAAATTACATGTAAACTAACCTAACGCCACTTATTGCCATGATAAACACATGCAGGTACTCTCGGCAAAAAATAGTAGTAATGCGTAAACATAAGATAGTGCTTATTCCATTTGAAAAAAAAGTAATCTGTAAAGTAGTAAAAATTTTATACACAGCCATAATTCAATAAACTTACTGAACTTAACACTGAAAAATAATATAATCTTAACTTATTCTTTCGACTGAACCATACTAAAATAAAGTGAAGGACTTACAGTGTGCGAGGCAACCACATCAATAAGCCAGATAGCTCCACAGGCATCCTGGCAGTACCACAAGGTGGGCGTGTCTGGATCAATGGACCGAGCGAGACTTTTGATACTCACGTCACTCCCGACTTTGATCTCCAACATGGGATCAAGTTCAAAGGTCACATTCTCATCGCTGATGTCCGCAGAATCTATGGACTCAAAGTCCCACATCTAGCACAATATAATATATAAAAATATATACCTATTGTGTTCCATTTATGTATATACAAGCTCCTTCAACAAAAACGGTCAATATTTAGCACAATTAGATGAATATCCTCTAAATGGTATCATATGTATACATACATATACTGTACAATACATATGTATCCATATAAAATCAAAACACATCTAGATGTGTTTCCTCTCACCTTGACATAGCCATCAGCCCCTGCAGATATCAGCTCGCCTTCATCCAAATAGATAGCTTCAATAAGACCCTATAAAAATTAGTATTAATTAATGATCGCAATCCATCTTAATCAGATATTTTTCCATAAACCCATTCTTACATTATGACAGAGTTTCTTTCCCTTCTTGCTGATCTCCACCTTAATGAAGCCTCCGTCCCACAGAAGGAAGTTGCCCCACTCCGTTCCTGACAACACCTTACCATCTGGCAGCTCCACGTAGGCTGAAATGTCTGAGATTGCAATACGACCAAACTTCCCTAGCTGGCCTTGCAGCTTCAGGCCGGTGAACGTCCTGGCCATTTTCCAAAACCTGAACACACAGTGAGGGAGCTAATGTCGAAATTATCTAAGACATAGTCCATCTCTTTCATTATTTTCTTTGTCATATATAGAGTAGATGCCTTAAATTACTTATTGGAATTAGTCAATAAACACATACGTTTCCCCCGCAATCGTTTTGTGGTTGTGCTGGCAATAGGCTGACAGTCAAATGATTGTTTAGCTAAATGACATAATTTTTTTCATATTAGAATTCTGCAATTTATACCAGGTTCCTCAAGATATTTCATATTGTAAATAGTTGTCGCAACAACTTCTAAATACTGACAGAGAAATATGTAAAAAAAACTATTTGTTAAAAGCTATTCATTAGTGGTCACCATAGATGACGCAAAATTAGCTGATAGCATCAGGAAAGGAGCCAGAGCTGAGGAAGAGGAAGAAGCTTTAGCAGTAGGTTTGCCACTTATTTGTCCAGCACAATGCATATATGGACAGCTATAGTATGAACACAATTATTTTGCTCTGTCTATACCACTTCAGTTCAGAAGAGAGACTGTTGAAAGAGCCCTCAGTGTATTTGTCATATAGCTTTAACATTAGGTTCTTAATTAAAAATATACTCTTAAAGCTGGATATACTGATATAAAGCAGTTTTCAGAAAGAAATTACAGCTGAAAATGTTAAAATGTGAACTTGTATAGTGCCAAGGAAAAATCTGCACAGAGTTAAACAGCTTTTTTTTTCATACACCTAAACTCAAATCATATCTATATTTATAATAATCATAGACATCATCTTCACCTGATGTGCCCAGTCCCAGACGTGGTGAGCTGTTGAGGGTTGTCCGGGGAAAAAGTGACTCTGTAAATGTCCTGGGAGAATGCTTTGCTTCTGAGGACAATCTTCTCCTTGAGCCAGTCCCAGACGGTCAGCATGTAGTCCGGGTCTCCGCCCACAGATGCCACAAGGTTACCTTCACCAGGTGTGAAGTCCATGTGACTGTACGCCTCTTCAGTGCCATCTATATAACAGAATGTATCAAAATGAGCGTTTGAAAAATAAGTTTGTGCTAAATACCAACATAACTTGAAGTCACATGACTTGAAATCACATAACCACATGACTTGAAGTCACATGACTTGAAGTCACATGCATGCATGTGTGGAGGTACATAATTTCGACCTGAAGAGGACTTCGGCAAGAAGTCGAAACGTCGGGTTAAGTTTTAATTAACAATATTGGCTGTTAGAATGAGAAAAATTTGCTATTATTATAATTATTTCAGCCGAGAATGACTGAATCATTAATCATTGAAAGATACATAATTATCATGATATACGTATGCATGCATGTTAAAGGTGCTCAGGTGCTATACCTAAGATATACATGTACATATGTGTTGAGGTGCTTGCATGAGATACGTGTGCACAAGTACATATATAAGACAAATTTGTACATCCAGCGCACACATGTGCATGTATGAGATACATGTGCATGTATATATATATATATATGTAAGGAGCATGTATACATATGTGAGTTAACACCTGCACATGCATGTGTTAGATGCATGTGTGATGTTATTTGGTCCATTACCTCTGAGGATTCTGTGGAGCGTGATTTCAGGGAAGGTGTAAATGCAGATAAGAGGTTTCATCCCTTTTTCTCCCACTGCAAAATATTTCCTACTGGGATGTGCCTGCATAGAGATTCATCCACGCACGTGCATCAAAGTTAACAATCATAAGAAACAAATCTCGATACATAAAAGGTATTGTGTCATTATGTTAATTTGCCATTTAACCACTTTCCCCAGAATGACGAATATGTCAGAGGATGACTTGCCACTACGCTTTCAAAAGTAAATAACATATTTATTACGACAGCAATTCTTACTGCAATAGCTCCGACTCCTCCCCCTCCAAGTGTCCTAAGGCAGATTTGTGTGTTAGCATTCAGATCCAGGATGACCACCAAGTTGCCAGCAGCAAAACAAACGACGTCTGTCCCCAGCACGACTAGATTGAATCTCTTCTGACACTCATAGCCAAATGAGTGGCTAACACATGTGTTATTAAGGAAATGATTCGTTTACAAATAAATTAACCATAGGAGCTTGGAACGTGCAATCTTGATAGTATATGGATTGATGTGTGTGTGTGTGTGTGGGGGGGGGGGGGGGGGGGGGGGGAGAGAGAGAGGGGATTTAACTCTTTTTTTTCAGATGGAGGGGTAAAATTTCATTCACCATCTTCGTCAGGTATTATGGTACTACCTATGTGACTATGTTATATATATATATATATATATATATATATATATTATATTCTCTTGGAAAGGATTGCAAGTTGAGAAATCATAACTTTAGTGAAATACAAGATTAATAGTCTCATGGAATTTCCCACACAACAATTGGGCTACACTCTGTGCTCCTACCACAATTACAAATCTCTCCAACTGTGAAAAAAAAAATATCAGATTTTAGCAAAAAACAAAACAAAAAAACATTCTAAACTCTTCCCCCACTGTGCCCCCACTGTGTGTAACTGAAGTCAAAGGATACTGCAATTTGAGCATTTGACTTTCATTCAAGTTGACTATAATGGGAGAAGATTTCATCTCCTCGTAGTCATATTCAAACACTAGTTCCTCTTCCTCCTCTTCTTGCTTTTCTTCTCCCTCAGGTGGCTACATTGTGAAAAATGAAGGCTTCAACAGTAATGCATAATTATAAGTGATAATTATCTAGATCCTAAAAAATATGGGAGACTCATTAAAAAATGTACGTAAGTTGATTGACTTTATGTAGCAGACCAGCATAAACATAATATTTAGACTTCTTTAATTAGCACATTCAGAATTACTCCCATCCTGCACTTGCAACAGTATAATTCATAATACTGGACTTCTATTTTTGCACATGCAGAATTTTGTGTCTCCTACACTTGTAAAGGCACCTCGATTAGAATAGGTTCTACTCTACCCTTCATAGCAACCTTGTCCTTCACTTCTTCTTTAGCCGCAGTTGAGGTGACATCTGAAGACTCGTCTTTACTACTGGAGCCTTCCATGGGTTGCTCTCCGAGACCTTCCCCTTGACTCTCTGTTTCCTGGACACTTGGTTGTGTTAATTGAGTCTCACTTCCAGTTGAACCCTCACCTTCCTCTTCCACCTTACCACTTTCAGTACCACCGCCATCACCTTCAGTTCTTCCACCTGAAGTATCATCCTCATCATCATGGCTACTCCCAGTAGTACCTTCTTCTCCCTCAGATCCAGCCGAGACTTTATCGCCAACTTGGGTAGTTTCTTCATCAGTCTCACCAGCTAGCTTGGCATCCCCATCTGACTTATCATCTTCACGCCTAACTGTATGTTCCACCTTCTTGTCATCTTCATCATCATTCTTTAAGGATTCTTCAGCCTCTCTTCCATCCTCATCAGCACTGCTGCCTTCTCCAGTTCCCTTCTCCTCTTCCACAGCAGTTACGTTAGCATTATCCTCCCTGGTAGCCTCCCTAAACAAAAAAAAAAGTAATTAATGGCCAGCTAGAATTTACCTTACCAATCCACATGAACAAATCTAAACTTACTGCTTTCCCTCTCCCTGTGGCTGTTGCTGCTGCTCATCTTCCGGTCTTTTTCCTGCAGTTGGAATCTTTATTGTATCCTCTCCATCCTCAGTCGCAGAAGCAGAGCGGTCTCCTTGCTCCGACATAGTAGCTGCAAATGTACCAATCAAATTGAAGCACACCGTATTTACTAACAGTGTTGTTACTAAGAACCGTTGCTAGGACTAGTCGGGGTTACACGCCCCCACAACAGCAGCGCGGGCGCTAACACGTGGTTAGGAAATGAATTGTGAACCTTTCCGCGTCTATGACGAGCCATCGAAACCTCTCCGTCAGCGTGGGTCGGGTAGGAAAGCTTTGCGAAGAAGAAACCGTTGGATGGCGGAAAGAACGCTAAAGCTTTCACATATAAATCTGCTATTGAAGCTGCCAGAGCTACTATAGGAAGACTTTAGATGTAAAGAGCAAGAAACAATGCCTTCCTAAAGTGGACAGGACTCCTCTGGAGCCTCCCCCAGTGTGCGTGGCCGTTATAGGACCTCTCAAAGTAGGAAAGAGTACTCTTATTAAGTTCAGTTTGTATTGTATGAAATGGATGTAAAGTGAAAAGTCTTGTTTGCAGTGGAAGGTGGTTATTTCAAATTTAGTGATGTATGAATTATTCACACTACTTCATGTCTGGGTGTAACTCCCTACATAATGCACTTTAGAAGGTTCGATAGCTTCACAAATGCACTTCAGAGTGTTCGAAGGACCAGACCATTAAAGTGATCAAAAGTAAAGTTAACCTAAACAGGCTGATCATTTAGATATAGGTAATTAGAATAGACACAAGGTAACTCAATACAATAAATGACAAAATCAACTGAAAGAACGAAGATAAATAAACAAAATATAACATGGAAATGGTAAAAGTTCGACGAACATCGACGACAACGTGTGAAGAGAAATTAATACAATAGCTACGTGGTAAAGAAAATAACTATAACAGGTAAATGAATAAAGGACATAATGAACAATTACAATAGTTATTTGATGGCTGTTTCTTCACACCAGGGAAGGCTTGAAGTAGTAGGCTGCTCAGCTGGCCTGGACATTCATATAAACATCAATGGGAGAATTTTCTGTTTGCTGCTCTTGTGAATTTTCCAACAAATTTTTTTACCAATAAATTAGTCTTGAACTTGGAATTAATTTCAGCAAGACTTAAATGGTAAAATAGTCTATTCTAAACTTTGCATATTCCAGATGTGTTATGTGATAATTTTTATACTTAATTGAAGTTAAATCATTTGTTCCTTTTACATCATTATCATTTTCCTCCCTAACAAAACTTTCCTCCCTAACAAACATATTCATTCCATTCCACATGGGGAGATCTATAATTTTCCCCTCTCCCTGCATGATGGGACATGCTCTTGCTCCCACAATGTCAGCTGCACATGTCAACCAAATTGAAGCGCACCACATTGAACAACTATGTGTCACTAAGGAATCGTTGCTAGGGCGGGATAAACTCACGGTAGACACGCCTCCTCCGTAAAACTGGCGCGAACACGTGGGTAGAAAAAGAAGAAGAAGAGTGGCAAGAGCACAGCGAATTAAAAAAGACTGTCTGCAGTTCTCGTCACAGTGCTAACTATACAATGGACGAGCCGAAGTCGAAAGCTCACCGTGAGCGTAAGTCTGGTAGGAAAGCATTGAAGAAGAAAGCAAAGAAGAAACCGTCGGATGGCGGAAGGAACGCTAAAGCTTTCACGTATAAATCAGCTATTAAAGCTGCCAGAGCTACTAGGAGGACTTTAGATGTAAAGAGCAAGAAACAGCGCCTTCCTAAAGTGGACAGAACTCCTCTGGAGCCTCCCCCAGTGTGTGTGGCCGTTGTAGGACCTCCCAAAGTAGGGAAGAGTACTCTTATTAAAGGTTTAATAAAGAACTATACACGTCAGAAGGTGACGGCTATACAGGGACCTGTGACAGTAGTATCAGGTTAGTTAGAAGGGTTATCTGGGTTGCTCACACTACGCAGGACAGGTTAGGCAATGCACAGCAGTTGCGAGCTGACACTAAAGATTGAATTAACTGAAGTACTATAATTTTGTGTGAGATTGATTGGGAAATGTTTTGAATGTTGATCACTGATACTGAAAAGAATTGTCGAGATAAACCGTCCGAGGATATAGACTTGTGTATACTGTACTACTTATTTAAATCAAAAAATTTTGAAGGGGTAGTAAATAATGATGGAATTATACAAGCTATAGTATGTCCAAGTTGAGTTGGCCGCAAGAAAAACTTGAATAACTTTAGAACGGAAGCAGCTACGCATCCGGTGTTTGCACCATTGGAAAGCTCGCGCCGAAGCGGTTAAAAATATTCCCTCAGTAAACTCCAAAACCGGAGAGAAAGTGCTATTCCAAAACTCAATACAAAAGTCTATGGGAATAGAAAAAACCACAGGTTTCCCGCTCAAAACGCGCCCGCTTTTAGTCACGCGGTATGGCTCAATTTATCACGCGGACTGTCTTCATTAAGAATTTTGTAAACAATGAGCGGCTTCTTCTCAGATTGCTGTGTTTCTAGCTTTATATCGCGATTAGCTTAGGTTGCGAGTGTGGAAACAGGATAGACGGAGTGTTCTGTTGTTGCAGAGGGTACAGGACCACCTGATAGGATGTTGGTATAATTATTTGTCTACCTGTTCAATAACAAATGCCATATAGCCAATACATTTCAGTGATATAGCTATCATTTAGCTAGCAACTTGTAATACAGCCACACTTACGCTGTTTGCCGTTAAATTGTGTGCTTGTCAAAGCCGTGTTTATGCCAATTCCTTTTCTTCACTATTATAGATGCCGTTTATTGTAAGAATTAGGACCAACTCAGGCAGAACTCCACCTTCAACTCGGATCACAACTATTTTTTTGTATGTGTACCACTTAAATTCTATCATTTCATCAATTTTCATATACCTTATTATAAATAAATGAAAGAATTGATAATTCTATTTAACATGAAAGTCTAGTAACTTTAGCTACAAGTTTACAGTGCTGTACTGCTGAATCCTGTGAACATCAGAATATTTGTTGGGACACAGTAGGTAGAATCCACTGATTTTAATCCTGTCTCTTTAGAAGAACTCCCACCAGTTTGTGTTTTCCATCTGCTGTACATTATCTGCGCATAAGAAACATAAATATCATTGAAAACAGACGAGATGAGCTGTACAGCGCCCGACAAACTCCATAAACTTCACTAAATTTCTTTCTTTCAATAGTTGGCGAGCGAGCGTAGCGAGCGAGACACTTACAGGGGTAACACAATCGAAAATCGGGGATGTTTATTTATTTATTTGTATATATGTATGGACGTATGTATGTCATTTTGTACTTTGACCCTCGCGTTTATGTGTTAGTTACGTGGTCGACCCCGTCCCAAATTGCACTAAACAGAATCCTCTGGTTTATCGATCAGTACCCGTATCACCCTAGAAATTGAATTGTTTACCTTTTTGAATTCTTTTGTGGGTGCAGTTACAACTTGAAAACTTAAGGGACTTCCATTTCTATTCGAGTTAGTGGCGGTGGTAAGTCAATGCGCTCTTTGTCATGATTATAAGCCGTGCGCAACAGTATTTACTTGAAAATACATTGTACACTAGACTACTGCGAAGGTAAGTCTGTGTAGGTGCATGTCCAGTTGTGTCAAAGCATTGTCATATCACAAAGAAAACTTTTAAATAACGTGTATTGTTTTGTTGTTGTTTTTTTCCTTCATTGCAAGCAGTTGCAGAGAGTTGTTACTATGGCACTGAAATCCCTTTACCGTGTATGCGAAATTTAAAAACTGAACCTTATTTTCAGTGTTAGAAGTCAAAATAGTATAGTCTTTAGGCTCGCTCGCCATTTGTGCTCAAGCACATCACTAGTTACAGTATTAATGCGCACCTGTGCTACCGCCCCTTTTTCACGTGCAACGTTGACGTTTGCGCGCTTAATTGACTTGGATTCACATGACTAAATTGATTCCGGTAAAGTACTAAATGCATTCCTCAATTACCGCGCTTGCGGTCGTGCCAACTCAACTTGGACATACTATAATAGATTCTAAATTAGTTTTGAATGTTTACACAATGGAAGATAATTGTGTTCACTGAGTTTTTAATAGTTTTTAATGGTGCATGTATTTTTTCCCCTGCATTCTTAATAATACTCCTGCAGGCAAGAAGAGACGTCTGACTATCATTGAGTGTGGCAATGATATGAACACTATGATAGACGTGGCCAAAGTGGCAGATCTGGTGAGTGGGCGGGTCACCTCATAGGGACTTGCTCCTTTATAGCAATAGGTATAAACCAATATTGATTTGTATGTGATTTACAAATCCCGAGTCGTGTGGGTTTGTGAATCGCAATTCAAACCGATTTTTTTTTTTTTGTAACTACTTTATAGCCCGTTGATAACAAACAGCTCTATTTGTAGTGGCGTATCGCGGTATTGCGGTATTTAGTCACGGTACGATGAAAAGAAATTATACCGAGTAACGCGGGAAATACCGCGATAAATTGCGCATGCGCAGCGCATAGAGTTCCAGCTGTATTTTACCGTTTTTTAGTGATGGTGTCTGGACAGCAACTTACCGAGAAATGCGGTACAAAATCGGCTGTATGGAAGTAGTTCGGTTTAATCGCGGATGATAGTGGCGGAGGCAGCCTACAGGACAATCCTGTTTGTCGAATTTGCGGCGTGCAAGTTAGGGCGCTACTGGGAATACTTCGAACTTGCTATCGCACCTAAAGAACAAACACCCCAAGGTTCACAGTGAAGTCCGGCTCCTGATGAAGAGAGAAGGTGAGAAACGGAACAGCCTGCAAAGAAGAAAAAACAATCCTGGGAATTTTTTTTTAAACTAATGAAGTTCAAGAAGATGTGACACTCCCACTTTTATCTCCAGAACAAAGGGTTCAGAAAGAGCTTGCAACTTACCTTACCACTCCAAGAATTGATATAGAAGCTGAGCCCCTAGCATGGTGGCAACATAACTGCACAGTTTTCCCTTTGCTAAGCAAACTAGCAAGGAAGTACTTGTCTGTGTGTGCAACGAGTTGTCCTTCTGAGCGGCTTTTCAGTTCAAGTGACCATATTGTGAATTCCCTAAGAGGAAACCTCAACCCTGAAAAAGTCAACATGCTTGTTTTCTTGAATAGCAACTTATAACTAAAATACTTGCTGAAAAAAAACTTTTTCTATCATTATTTTGACAATGACAATTCTCTTATTTATATTACTTCTTAGTGGTTGCTATGAACTATATCAACGTTTCCCCTCTAATACATATTCAGATTTATAGTACTCGATGATAAGCACGGTCACTCAGGTAATGGGCTATAAATAATAATAAAATTTAATGTTAGTTATAAGACAGGACAAGAAAGCGAGTGAAGTATTATAATGTGGTTGTATATAGTACATTGAGAGTATGTCAGCATCGTGCAAGCATTCAATATTGAACGCTCCAATATGCCATGCGTAATTCTGAACAACTGAATTTTTAGAAGTATGGTGGAGTTACCTGTGAATGACGATGCCTTGAAGGAGCTCGGACTGTTTTGGAAAAAATATATTTTAAGCAAAGTATTACACTTGGCATACAATATGGCGATAATGTTTCACTCTCGTGCTTGTATTTTTACTCACCTTTGGCTCGTGGTTATGCGTGCTAGTGAAATATCTTACCGTATTGTACGCTGACTCATGCAATAAGTATTCGAACTCTGTTCCATCCTTGCAGGTGCTACTATTAGTGGATGCCAGCTATGGTTTTGAAATGGAGGCCTTTGAGTTCCTGAACATTCTTCAGGTGCACGGTTTCCCCAAGGTCATGGGCGTGCTCACTCACCTGGACCTCATCAAGAGTGCCAAGGCTCAGAGGAAGACAAAGAAGAGGCTCAAGCAGAGGTTCTGGACAGAAATTTATCAGGTAATGGACACTGAGAATGAATGTGGTGTTCCCACCACAGGTGTTACTACTGATTACATTGAACTGTCCTGGAAATGAAACACACACGCACACACACACACACACGTATTCACATACGGATCACTTGCACAAAACACATATATACTTTTTCTTTTCTTTCTTTTTTTCTTACCATTTCTAGTTCTATCTTCCTATAGCGAATTGAACTCTTCCAGGTAACTGTATTGGCCTTACTAGATAGCCACTGGGTGGAAGCATAACAGAGCCTAGCTCTTGGTGTGAAATTTAATGCAAGTGGAATGCTATGCCAGCCTGCCCTGGTTATCCTAGCCACAAAAAGGGTGTTTTGTTGTTGTTGTTTTTTTTCTTTTCTTCACAGTTCCAGCATTATGATCTGTGCTATGACCATTGTGATTACTGGATTAGATTTTTTGTAATCTGTCTTTAGAGATATTTGGACAATGACCTATATCAAGCATTTACAGGTCTCCATTTTGTTCATCCAATTTTAAGTTTTAAAATTAACTAAAGCTCCTCGTTTGTACTGAAAGTGAGCAGATGGGTTTAGTAGGTTGTTTTGATTGTTGTTTTTAGGGTGCCAAGTGTTTCTACCTGTCGGGAATCATCCATGATCAATATCCCAAGGTAGAAATTCACAACTTGGCTCGGTTCATCTCCGTCATGAAGTTCCACTCCCTGGACTGGAGGGCCACTCACCCGTACGTGCTGGCTGATCGCATGGAGGACCTGACGGACCCAGAGAGGATCAGGACAGATGGGACCTGCGACCGCACGGTGTCACTTTACGGCTTCGTGAGAGGGACTAATTTAAAGCCAGATTCTGCAGTCCATGTGCCTGGTAAGGGTCATCAGTCTATACGGTCTTGTTCAACATTGCTTCTCCTAGTCCCTGGTAGACTGATGTAGTGCTTGACACACAGCCAAGGAAGAAGTAATTGCCTACATTTACTAGCTAGCTTTGAATTACGTTACTAGCAGAAACTTAAAATACCATAATGTTAATGAAATCAAAAATCTTCTTTCAAACTCTTAGCAGTACAAGTTTTGCCAAGATTTTTTATTCACTTTTTTTTTTTAATTTATTATTATTTTTTTTATTGGTTACTGTCTTATTTTCAGATGAATTATTGCTAGCCTAGCTTGCTTGCTATTGCTGTGCTATTGTAGGAGTTGATTGATCTATCTTGTAATGTGTTATTGGATAGGTTGTGGGGACTTCTCACTGAACAGTATGTCTGTCCTTCCTGACCCTTGTCCTTTACCAGACAAGCTGAAGAAGCGTTCACTTAACGAGAAAGAGAAGTTGATCTATGCTCCTATGTCTGGTGTAGGAGGAATTGTCTACGACAAGGTGGGGAGACTAGTAGTTTGTTTTCTGTTTTTGTTGTTGTTGTTGTTTTTGTAGTTTGTTGTTGCTTTTAGTTTGTTATTGTTTGTTTGTTTTTTCCTCTCCTTACATGTGAACTTGTCTATGGTATTTGTTCGGCCACAGGATGCTGTTTACATTGAGCTGGCTGGAAGTCACGCCCACAAAGAGGGAGCAGCCATTCCTGATGAGCTCAAGGCTCTAATGGGTACCTCTGAAACACTAGACGCAAAGATGAGGCAGTCCCAGGTGTCCATCTTCAAGGTGTGAAACTGAATACACACGAGTAAAGGTTTATAATAAGGTTCAAGAGACAAGTGAGTAGAGTTATTGAATAAGAGCATGTGTGAAGTACAGCAGCTGCATTGTGAGCATGTGCATTGATTCTGTGTCTCTGTTTTGTCTCATTGTGTTCTGTAGGATGCACCTTTACTAGATGACGAAGGGGAAGATGTTGATGATGACGAAGGGGAAGATGTTGATGATGACGAAGGGGAAGATGTTGATGACAGTGAGGAAGAGGATGAAGATGAAGAAATTGAGAGTGAGGAGGAAGACATGGAAGGTAATTGAATAATACTGACAGTGTGGGTCACCATGCAATAGTAAGGTGTAAAGAAAGGCATGAATGAATATGCTGCTATAAATTGGTAAATTGCCTTATGGATAGAACTAAATTATAAGGTCTGTTCTGATAACTTTTTATCTGTTGCTGTTTTCTCTAAACATAATCTTTAATAGCCTATCTATATAACTAGTGGTGTGCTTGAGCACAAATGGTGAGCGAGCCTAAAACTACACTGTTGTTAAAAGGTTTATTTTAACTTCTAACACTCAAGCTACTAAAAAAAAGCCAATTACGCATGTGCAATAAAGGCTTTCAATGCCATAGTAACCGCAACTGTTTGAATTGGGAAAAAAAAGTATAATACGTTTGTGTGTCAGTAACGACGACTGACGATGTGTGTTCATGAATAATTCATGAGCTTAAACAGTTTGGTGAAGTGACGTCATTACATGAATCGGTAAAGTGTTGTCACATTCAGTAGAAAGTGAGTAAATTGTAACTAAAAAGTGGGTGTAATAGTGGACGAGGAAAGGCGGCATAGGTTGAAGGCGACAGTACGAAAGAGAAGGCAAAAGGCGATTAATTGTAAAAAAAAGTGGTTGTAATGGGCAAGGTAAGGGAGGATAGGTTTAAAAGATAACGGAAAGAAGGTAATAAAGCGAGCAATTAGCTACTAGATATTAGCTAATTGTAACTAAAAAGTGGGTGGAATCGACAGTAAAGGCGGTGTCTGTTTCAAAAAAGAAGGCGAAAGTACCGAAAAGGCATAAGTTTCGCAAAGTTTAAGTCCGCAATCATGATGGTAGGACAGAGGATTCAGAAGTAGGAGAGGTAGAAAAGAGCTGAAGAAAGGAAAGGTGGGGGATAAGAAAGCTGAGATAGTTCAGGAAAAAGAGAGCAGGAGAGAGGGAAACTTATATAACCTTAACCAATGGTAGATAATGATAACTGAGCAAGTGTGCTACTGCATTCTCTCTTTGCCATACATCTAGCGCCACTGTGTAGCGGGATACTTGCTAGTATTAAATATTCCCCTAATTTATCATTAAAGTAGTACCCCTCTCATCTTGTCTTTATTAGTATTGAGTCTTTATTGTTTCACTCAATAAGATTCTGACGACCAAGATGTCTCTGACTCTTATTCCACTGAGAAATTCTTGGCTTACTGCAAACAAAAAGCAAGACCCACCAAAGTAAAGCAGGATGACAGCGAAGATGATGATGATGATGATGATGATGATGATGAGGATGATGATGAGTTCATCTTGGTGGTGTCCTCAAGTGAAGATGAAGCAGTGGAAATGCAAGAAAGAGATGAAGAGGACGAGGAAGACGAGGAGGAGGAAGGAAGTGATGATGAGGCTGATATTGTAAGTGGTTATGATTTTTTAGATCAAGAAGCCAGTGAGCAGGAAGACTCGGGTGAGGAGGAAGAGGAAGAAGAGAGTGATTTGAGTGATGAAGGCGAAGATGACAGCCAGGTGGGCATGTCTGGGCGGAGCTTCATTGCAGATGAGGCGGATGATGAAGAAGAGTTTCGTGCCAGGAGGAAGAGGAGGGCGGGGTTGATGATTGACACTGAGTCGGATTCTAGTAATTTGGATGCAAGTGGCGAAGAAGAAATGGGTGGAGGCAATAACTCGGAGGATGTGGGAGAGAAGGCCACGGTGAAGCCGACGACCGTTCACAGAGAACACACTTCCAACAACTCCACAAGTTTGCAGAGGTTGATATACTCTACTGACTCCCTATCTGCTAATACAGGGACCTTGTCACCAACTGGTGGTCCTCAGAGTATAGGTATGAATAAACAAGCAAGTTTCGTAATACTAATACTTGATGTGTCTGATACAGAAGATAGGGGATACTGTATCTTAGTAAGATTTCTGTGTCAGCCCTGATAAGATACCAGAGTATGTAGTTAGTGCCACATTTTAACGGGGTTCTACACGTATCTAGTTATAGGGCAATAATGTTGTTTTTTTGTTTGTTTTTTTAATCGGTGAAAGTAATTAGAATGAAATTATTTTTAGCTAAATGCTGTCATTTTGATTGAGCCTAATGACATCCTGCATGTAGCATGAAAATATTAGGAGAGAATGTAAATGAATGTTTTCCTACCTTTAATATAAAAAGAATGTTTCATAAATGGGTATTCTTTGTGAACATTATTATTATTATTGAGCGAACAAGGCATTCTTGGGTCCAGCTTCTCTGTAACTTGCCGAAATTTTTTCATATCTCACCAGTCATAGTATTACTATAACTTTTGCTTTACATCTGTAACTTGTTGTGTTTCAACTTTATGCTGTTTATATCAGTCATTATTATTAATTTAACCAGATGTGTGAAATGTGTAGGCGGCTTGTTCAGTCTGGCCCAGCAGAAAGAACTGTCCTCGTACCATCTGGAGGACCGTTCACTTCCTGCACCCACGGTGTATCCACCATCTTCATGGGATTGGTCTTCTCCGTCTGCTGCGCTGAAGAGTCTCTTTGTGACTGGAGACTGGGGGGCAGAGAGCGCTCAGGCTCTTCTCGACGACGATGAAGTGTATGGAGATTTTGAGGACCTTGAGTCAGGGGAGAAAGGAGAACATAAAGGGAGTCTTGAGGGGGGAGGAATTGAGGGGGAGGAGGCTGAAGACAAGAGGCTTGAGAAGAAAAGGAAACTTAAAGAGGCTTTTAATGCGGGTTACGATGAGGAAGAAGGTGGGGGTTATTTGGAGGAGTTGAAGCGTGAAGTGAGTGAGCAGGAACAGAGGAACAGGGAGGCATTTGATGGAATGGATGAGGGAACACGGCAACAGCTTGAGGGGATAAGACCCGGACATTACGTTCGCATCGTGTTAAAGAGTAAGGGGAGGGTATTTTTGGGAGAGGGTGTTGTTGTTTGGTTTGGTTGTTGTTGTTGGTTTGGTTTGGTTTGGTTTTTTTTGTTGTTTTTTTGGTTTGGTTTGGTGTTTTTTTGTTTGGTTTGTTTGTTTGGTTGGTTGGTTCTGTTTTGTTTCTATTAGCTAATTGGTGTTATAACATTATTGCCTTAAGTACTATGTTCCAAGGCTTAAAAAGAAAAGATTGGACTAGAACCCAAAGTGTGTGAATTAACGTAGTTTATTTCATTTCACAGATGTTCCATGTGAGTTTGTCAACCACTTTAATCCGAGCCATCCCATCATAGTGGGCGGAGTCACTCCTGAGGAGCAGCGCATGGGCTATGTGCGTGTCAGAGTGAAGAAGCATCGCTGGCACAAGAGAATTTTGAAGTCCTTTGACCCCCTGATTCTGTCAGTGGGTTGGCGAAGGTTCCAGACGATACCAGTGTACTGTGTGGAAGAACATAACAAGAGACAGCGCATGCTAAAGTACACACCAGATCACTTGCACTGTGTTGCCTGTTTCTACGGTGAGACAGTTACCCTATCAGCTGATCAAGAATGCTACTCTGTTTAGTTTTGTTGTTGTTTGTTAAGTTGTTGGGGGGGGTTTTGTTTTTTGTTGTTGTTTGTTTGTTTTTGTTAAGGGCTAGGTGTTTTTGTTTTGTTAAGGACTAGGTATTGTAAGATCTATCTCAGTTGAATGTGTTTATATAGTAATACTGTATATTGATAGAGGGGACATGGAATAGTGGGTTATGTTTAGTAAGATGGTATGGACATGTTCATGTTGGTTTGTTTGTTTTGTTGTTTTTTTTTCTTGTTTTGATTTGTTTTTGTTTTGTTGTTGTTTTTTGTTTTTGTTTTGTTTAGTAAGTCACTAATAGTTCCATTTAACTATATCTATTTCTCCTTCCTTCTGGTGGACTACTCCTTGCAGGTCCCTTGACTCCACCTAGCACTGGGTTCCTCGGCATTCAGAGTGTCAGATCAATCATGAAGACGGTGAGCTCACTTAATAGCCTCTAGACATTTGTGTTTCAAACTTGAAGTAATATTAACTATGGAGTGCATTGTATTATATATTGATAACTTTCATTACTTTTTGTTTTTTGTTGTTTTTGTTCTTTGTGTTTTTGTTAGGATCACTTCAGAATAGCAGCCACAGGAGTTGTCCTGGAGTTGGACCAGTCTACCACCATTGTAAAGAAGCTCAAGTTGACTGGCACACCTTACAAGATCTTCAAGAACACTGCCTTCTTGAAAGGCATGTTCAACTCTAACCTCGAGTGTGCCAAATTTGAAGGTGCAGCCGTTCGCACGGTCAGTGGGATTAGAGGGCAATTGAAAAAGGCTCTGCGGAAACCTGAGGGGGCCGTTCGTGCCACTTTCGAAGACCGGATCCTCATGAGTGATATTGTGTTTATTCGCACCTGGTACAGCGTCACCATTCCTAAATATTACAATCCAGTTATGTCTCTGCTCATCGGCAACAAGGGGGAGTGGACTGGAATGAGGACTGTAGGAGAGATGAGGTTTGAGGCTGGTTCCAAACCTCCAGTACTGAAGGATTCTGTGTATAGACCCATCGTTAGAGTAAAAAGAAAATTCAATCCTCTTCGAATTCCTGTTTCACTTCAGAGACAGTTACCTTTCAAGTCTAAGCCTAAGCAAATGGAAAAGCTGAAGAAGAAGACTCTGGCAACACGAAGAGCTATAGTGCTAGAGCCAAGAGAGAAGCAAGTGCTGAAACTGCTTCAACAGGTGACTACGTTACACAGGGATAAAGTAAAGAAGAGGAAAGAGAAGCAGGACAAGAAACACCAGGCACACCTGGCAGAGAAGGCTAAAAGAGAAGCCAAACAGCAACAGAAAGTGAAAGAATTGAAGAAGGAATTTTATAGAGAGTTGAAACAAAAAGGACCAATGCAATGACATTCATGATTTTTTTATCCTGCAAATAGTCCACTTGTAACTTTGCTTTAACAAACTTGTCACATCGTCAGTAGAGGAAAGTGAAGCAATCTAATGTCATTGTCTGAACAGGTTGAGAGATGTTTGGATAACTGAAATGTTCAGATAACTGAACACCATAGATATGTTATAAAGTATTAACGAAGGGGTGTGGTCAAGCTTTTAACTAACGTTCTACTGGAATTGTTGAGACAGCATTAGCATAAACCAAATATGGAACCATGGTCAATGAAGTTTAAGATTTGGGTGGCACTGTATGATTACTTTCTTGCTGGGAACAGTTGCGCCATTCTAAACTCTCGATGTGCAGCAGGAGAAAAAAAAAGCTGTTTTTCCTGAAATTTGGCTCACATGTGGTATATATTCACCCAATACACATGCACTCATATATGTACAGATTTGTCTCGTGCGAGCACTTGGTCAAGAAATAATAATGTGACTTGCAATTTTTTGTTACAATATAAAACTAGCCATCCTGCACTTGTAGATTGTGTTTTGGTTATGCTTTGGTGTGACCAATCCTAATGACAGATACCCCTTGGCAATACAACCAATAAAAATAAAAAATAAATTGTACAGTACACGCAAAATTTCTGTCACTTAAAATTCAAATTACAAACTTATCCTGTGTGGAACTTCTGTACTAAAACAACACTACAACAAACAGCAGTATAACAAGGGATTTCTACAGCTAAACTAGAGTTTTGGTGATATTTACAGTAATTCAGTCAATGATCTGCAACTACGACAAGAGTAAGATTGCCTATAGCATGTGCTGTCACACTTGCAATAAATAAAACAATGAGAATGAAATGATGGGATGGATTGAGAAAAACTTGAAACAACCAACTGAACACAAAGAAGTACACGTTAATTTACGGACTTTGGTGTTCATTTAGGGTCGGGGTACTTTCGTGGCACTTTCTTTCTCGCTATTCTGTGTTCGTGACAGCAATCACCACCGTCTGAATCTGACTCTGTATCCGACTCATCAAACTTGTGTGGCTTGTTGTAGATGCAGCAACACTTAGAGGATTTCTTGCCCATGAATTCATTGTCCACTACACCTTCCTCCCACTGAACTTTCTTGTCATTCTTGGGTTTCCGTAACTTCAAAACCATGTCACCTTCCTATACAAAAGGGATATTTGATCGATCATATCAACAGATTAGGGTGTTCACTCTTATAACAACATGCTTTCAACCAGCAGAATTCAGCACACTATCATATTGTATGAATATTCTTGTAAAAGCTTACTGTTTATTACTCCACACTATTTCAGCTATTCTTACAGGAAAGTTCATAGTGTAACAACTACAGCTAAGACAAAAACATAATAAATGTTTGTACCAAGTAGGCTCATACGCTCCAATCAGCAAACCTAAGCGCTTGAAAAAAAAACCCTGATCTGTTTACCTGTGACGTTCCCGTCTCCGTCATAGTCTTCGTTCCACTGGCAGTATCCGTTCTCTCCGAGGTAGCCATAGTTCTACCATGAAACTGAGGAAGGGTGAACCAGAGAAGATTATACAGTAAGACAAGTTATAATTGAGCGAGGAACTTCTACTTTCTAGAAATTTCGCTAGCTACGTTGCAGAAGTTCAATTTTTTTGTTTAATTACAAACTAGCATTCGCTTTATTAAACATGGGTGTGGTTTAAGGCGTGGCGAAAGTCGCTAGGTTCAAAGTACATTCAGTAGACCAGCGTGTACCTTTCCTTAATCTTGCTACTGACTGATGACTGACAGTAAACTGTCTGCAGCTCACAGAGACCCTAGAATTCTGGACGCGAGACTAGTGGACAAGGCTTGGAGGAAGGATAGGTGAGAATTGTGCTGGGACTGGTAACGGTAGCGAGAATGAGACATGCTTTATTCTCCTTAAATGTAGCAGAAAATTGTACTTTTTCATTGCAATTTAATACCTTACATGGAAAGTTTGCAAAGTATGAGGAACCTGGTAGAGTAATTGTACTTTAAGCTGGGGCTGATCCAGGGGGGTGAATTGGGCAACATCAACCCTCTTCCCCCCCCCCCCCCCCCCCCCCCCCCCCTCCCCCCTAAGTTTAGCGATATTCATTATGAAAGCCTTCCTTGGGCTTGTAATAGAATAAATCAATGAGTCAAGACTAGTACATGGGCAGGGCACTCACTTCAAGCAAATTTTCCCCAAATTTGAGATGACTGAGTAATTCTAAAAGATCAACCACATAGCTATAAGTGTATTGGAATACTTGGGTCACAAGCTGAAGGAATTTACAAGCGAGTTCTTTTTGAGCATGGAGGTAAAAAAAGCGGGTATAGTTGCATAATTTGTTCACATGGCACACCAAAAATTAAAAAAAAAAATCACCTCTTGTAAATGTTTTCTGGATTAGCCACTGCTTTAAGGATATGTTCAAGAAATCATCAGTGAGCTTGAGCATATTAAATTATTTTGGCTTGGCTAGCTAAGTGAACACTCTGTGTATGTAGTTGCAGCTGACTGACCATTTCTTGTTACTGAAAATCCCATTCAGTTTATCCAGAATATTTGCTGACTAGAACGTGGTCCCTCATATTTATCGTTATTAGCATAACATGGTACAAACACAAGACCACATCTCAGAACTCACACAAATATTGGTACTGCCAACAATAGGAGTTTCAAGTATTAGTGGTGTTTAAATTTACAACACAATTACTTGACCTCAGCCTCAGATAGCAGAGTAATTGCATTCTCTCATCCTAAAGCTGTTTGTGCAACCAAAATAGTGGAGAGGCCGGGTTAAATTAGCCTGGTGGCTAGCTACTAGAAGTACTGGGAGTTTGTAACAGATTCTGCTTTGATCAGTGTGTATGACTTCGTTCAGATACAGTAGCATTCTGAGGTGTACACATAATATAGATTCCTTTATTTTCTGGAGATAACTTCAGCACCACTGAACTTACCAAAGTCCTCCATTGGTTTATATTTTGGTTGTATAAAAAGAAAATTGCTATTACTATTATTAGACTAATCTTGTACATCTTATTACCTCTGGTCTCATATTTGACATTGCATGCATTCTGTAATTCACTCATTTGCCTTTTCTCTCTCTCTCTCTCTCTTCCCTACACAGTAGATTGCCAGTGATAGATATAGAGGTGCCTAACTACGAGCTTCCTCTTCCTGAGGGAATTGGTGACGACAAGGACCACATGAGTCAACGCCAGATTGAAGAAACCTGGAAAGAGAGACTCCACGAGGCCACTCCCCCTCCATCATAGAAACAATATTAACACAATTATTAAAATGAATTCCACACCTAGACTGTATCCTCCACTGAAAGAATGGGTGGCTACTAATATTCAGGAAGACTTCAAGAAAGCCGTTAAGCTGACATTAGAAGACAGTCTGACAGATCCTAAGGAAGAGCCTTTCAAGTCTCTGTACTCTGCCAGGAAGCTATTCCAAGGAGCTCTTCAGAAATTAGAATCTGATTGCCCAAAAGAATTGCAAGAACACGAAGACTTTATGGTTCTTTGCTCTTGCTTGCTTTTAGAGATAGGTCTGAATTACATCAACACTGAGGAGACGAGCAGTGGGGAACGTCAACTGGAAGACTGCCTGCACCACTTGGAGGGCGTGATCAGCAAAGTAAAGACCGCCTCCATCAGCGTCCAGGCTCACAACCAGTTGGGAGTTTTGTGGGGCAACAGGAGCGAGCAGCAGAAGGGGCTAGAGTTTTTACTCAAATCCAAAGCTGTGTACGAGTCGTACGTCGCTCTTCCCCCGCCCATCACGGACACCGAATGGATCACGGGCTCGAGGGCTCGGGGTGAGGCCAGAGAAAAGCAGATGGAATCGCAGCACACCCTCACGCTGTTTTACTTGGCACAGGTCTACGAAAACCTGGAGCAAAAGAAGGTCTCCGCCCAGTACTGCCAGGTCACCCTGAGCCGACAGCTCGACGCGGGAGACTATGACCCGATAGAGTGGAGCCTGAACTGTGCCACCATGTCCCAGTACCACGTGACGACAGAAAACTGGCCCCAGGCTAGGCACTGCCTGGCGAGCGCTTCTTGCGTTCTGCAAAAGTTCAAAGAGGAGAGGTGTGGCTCGGTACCTTCCAGCACTACCGGAGAAGATGCTCCTATAAAAGACCAGAAGATGGCCGAGAGGGTTACCAAGACAGAAGCCGACATCTCACGTTGCTGGGTCAAGTATTGCAACAAGCTTCTTGTAGCATCGGTGAGGATGCTTCACAAAGACGACCCACATGTCGCAGAGGAAGTGGCACGTGCACAGCAGCACCTTCAAAGAGAGAAGAAGAGGTTATTTCGTTTTGAGAGTTTAGATGTCACAGGTGTTGAGTCCTCTATTCCTGAGAGTTACGTCGAGGACTACCCCGGTGCCAGACAGATCTACCTGGCCTGTCAAAAACATATCAACAGTGCCAAGTTGCACTTCACTTTGAATACACACGCTTCAGAGTACACCCAGATCATTCAGGAACACTCTCAGGCCTATCAACTGTTGACTTTCTTTGAGCCCAGCCCGGAACTGAAATGTCGCATGCACAAGCGGCGGGTGGACATGCTCAGTGTGCTGATCAAGGAGTTGAACCCGCGCTTCTATCTGACGGAGCATAGAGAGCTTATGAACGAAGTCGCGGAGACACTGACAGAAATGGCCGACCTGAAGACAGTCAGTGGTAGTGAAAACCCGTCTCAGCACAATGTGGACAAGATTAACAAGCTGTTGAGGAGCTCTATCGACATGTACCGTCAGTTCTTAGTGACATATCACGATCCTGAAACTCAGAAGTTGCCAGAGCAGCTGTACGTTGATTGCACCAGGTCCATCCTCATGTGTAAACTCAACATTGGTCGACTCTACTCCAAGTTCATTGCCCCTAACTCAGACGTTGAAGTAAGTACCTGTTAAGTTAAAAGCATTTTTTTTTTTACTTTTTTTTTTTTTTTTTTTTTTTTGCTGTATAATTAAGCATTATAAATGAAAACTTCAGCATTTTCTTTGTTCTTCCTAAATGGCCGTAATTTTGAGAAATGTTTGTTGTCTTGTGATTGTTAATCTCCTTTTGTTTGTTGTAAAAATATCTGCTCTTTTTTTTGTTGGTGTTCCAGAGATTTCAAGTTTGTGTTGTTTTAATGTCAAGTTTGTTTGTTTTGCATCGTTACAGAGATCTCGTTGTTTTTGTGTTTAAGTTACAGTGACCTCATTTGTTGTTTATGTTTGTTACACAGAGAGCTCATCTATTGTGTTCACTGGAAGAGTACAAGTGGCTCGTGGAGTATTGCGAGACTCATGAGGAAGCAGTTGAAAAGTTCCAACAAGAACTTCCATACTGCAAGGACTTGGTCCAATTATTACCATTGCGGATTACGAAACTCAAACAATAAAGTAATTCTCTCATTTTCCGTCATTTGTGTACTAAAATTAAGTACAGCTTGATATCCAATTATTAAAGAATCATTGAATTGTACTCTTCGTGAAATGGGGATCTTGTTAATATATGTATGTCACTAGAGTATTTATGTAGCAGCTACGGTAATATTTTCATGTGACATCGTGTTAAGTGACGAACTACATAGCTCTATAACATGCTCTACTAAAATATCATCTCACATGGTTATATTAGAGACAAGTATCACATTCCTGATAAAAGATTGGCGAGAGAAACTGGTAAAGGGTAATACAGTCAAATGTTAATCCAGTCAAATGTTAATCCCCAGGGGTGGTTCATTATCACTGAAGACTGCACCAATCTTGCTGGTGGACTTGCTCCAGCGTAGGGATGTGATTCTCTCCCACGTCTAGCTCCAGCTGACGATCGATGCATGCCAGAATGAACGTTCGAAACTCCTTGAAACTGAGGTGCTGGAGGTACAGACAATGTAAGCAGTGAGATAACTGGTGGAACAGTGTGAGACTCTGATTCAATCTCTCTACTTAGATTGTCAAAATTGTATGCAGATTAAAGCTATATTTCTGTACATTTTTATACTTGAATACTACATCTTCAATATACCCATAATGAACTTTGCTATTCTTTGCACCAATAGTCAACCCCTTTTCTCCTCATGCCCTCTCCTCTCCCATCTATATCTTTACTATCTTTCTCTTTATCAATCTTTTTTTTTTTTTTTTCTAGACCCTGTTTTGTTTCTCGCTTCACTGGTCTAATTTTACAACTCGCCCATAATCTCCTGCTATGTCAAACTCTAACCCCTCTCCCCCACCCCTCCCCTCCCCCTCTATTTTACTCGCCTGATCTCCCGAGATATCAAACTCAGTAAAGATGTCTTTTACAACTTGTCTCTTAAAGTTGAAAAGGAAGCTGAGTGCATCAAACTCCACGGCAGAGATAGTCCCACTGCCATCCTCGTCCATAAGCTCAAAAACTGTCTGCGAGTGCCTCAATATGAACTTTTTCTGCTGATTGTCCTATACACAAATTAATACGTGATCCATTGAAGAATTATTGCTCCTGTCTCAGGCCCATATTCATGATCACATGCAAGAGCTGAAAACATCGTGTGTTCACTGGGTAATGTACCTTTGTATGTATGAATGTATGTATGTAACTGTATGTACGTGTAGGTAGGTATGTATGTAACTGTGTAGTGATGTGTGCATGTATGTAATCATTCATTCTGGCATTTTCCTCCTATTCATAATTCATAACTCCGATATATAATTCTGTGCTTGTTTGCACCTGTTAAACAAACAGTCTCCTAATCATCGTATATATCCCTAGCCAGCTCACCCGAACAGCTAGGAGAATGCACACAAGGATGTAGAACTCATTGAAGTCTATGAGACCACTTCTGTCTACATCCAGCATTGCAAACAACCTGTAGATCTTGGTCTTGTTCAAATCAGTAACAGTAGTCATGAAAGCATAAAACTGGATGTCTATAAAAAAAAAATTTATTGCCCAATTGGTAATAAAATAGAATAGAAAAAAAAGAGAAAGAAAAAAAAGAAGAAGAAGAGTAGAAAAAAAAGAAGCCAACAAGGTTCTTACCATCTAGAGACATGGTTCCCCTGACATCCAGTGCTGTGAAAAGCTCCATCAAAATGCAGACATTTCTACAGCTCAACAAGCTGTAGTTCTGGTCTAGCTTCATGTATCCCAATAGCTTGCTTTGAATTTTCATTATTATTATTATTAGCTCCTGATTATATGCCTGGCAGCTGCTTTAGTTGCTGTCACTATAGCAACTAATTTTTTTTAGATTTGGATACATTTTCTCCAGGAGGTGTGTATTTTACTCATACTTTTTTTAAATAACAGATTTAATTAAGGCTATATGAACTACATTATAAGCATATCATTGTAGTGTCATACAAGAGTCAGGCTACTGATAGAGCTGGCTGGGCAGTACCATTAGCAGAGGAGAAGGAGAAGAAGGCAATGAAATATTTGCATCTAGCTCCCACCTATCAGTTTCAGCCAGTTGCATTGGAATCATCAGGAGTAGTTGGGCCAAGTAACTACTAGACCTTTCCTGAAGGAACTGGTAAGAAGGTAGGCAAGCTACTAGAGAAGTGAAATCTACCAGCTACCTTCTCCAAAGACTCTTTGTGGCAGTGCAAGTGGGAATGCTGTGGCCATTATGGACTGTTCATGCCATTAGTCCCTTCCTCTATTAATTAATTTTTTTATTTTTTTATTATTATTTGTTGTTGTTTTTTTCTTATTTCTTCTTTGTTTTTTTTTCCCTAATGTATCTTTTCATTTTGTCCATACTGTACCTTCCCTCATTTATGTATAAACAAAAAATTAATTAGTTGTATGTTATTTCAAATGACTGCTCTGTTTTTTTTGTTGTTGTTTTTTATCATGTTGGTTGCAATTGAAATTTTGAATCCTGGTCAAGTTCCAGTATTGCTTGTGATCAGCCACTATATTCACTTGCTAAGCAAATTCAATGGGCATGGCCAGATAGCTTTTGTGAAAAGAAATTTGCTATCATGTTTGGTGGTGGTCTGCACATTGACTGGTGTGCTGATAGGGCCACTGCATGCACCTACTTTCAAATTTTGGAGCATAATTATGGATCTAGAGCTGACCATGCTAATTTTTGTTAGAGCAATAAGAGAGGTAGACTTCCAGCTGTAGCTATATAGAATCCCTAATGAGAATTGCTCCCTGGTTTTATTGCTCCTGACCATACTCACTATTCCAGATGGATACCTGTTTATTTGTGTGATATGGTCTCCCTTGACGACTGTCGCCCCTGTATTTATGCAGAGTGTGTCACGGGAAACTACTTCACTGCAAAGAAGTCAAAGCATACATTTTCTGCTATTGCTTTGGACCGTGTTCATGAGTCAAACAATGCATTAGTATAGGGTATTCTTTTCAAAGAGTATATTAGTTGACCCCTGAAGAGGACTTCGGTAAGAAATCAAAACGTCGGGTTAAGTTTTAATTAACAATATTGGCTGTTAAAATGAGAAAATTTGCTATTAGTATATTAATTAATTTGAAAATGATAGCTATTTTTTTCACATGTCATATCTGAGGTGTCCTTATAGCCAAAGCATTTCTTACATCATATCCTAACACTATATGCACAAAAGTTTCATTCTTTTATCACCAAAATCACGATTGTAGCACACATTTATTGAACTAAATGAAATATGCATGTTTAAACCATAGTTGCTGAGGTAGCAGCCATAAATGTTATTCCCCTACCACTTTGAACTGTGTAAAAGACCAAATAAAAGAAAGAGGATATTGTCATTTTGAGAGGGGGAAATATGTCCAGTTAATGCAGCGAGGGTCCCTTCAAAATACTGACAACAGTTAGTGCATTTCGTTCCCTTTCTGCCGCCTTCAAACAAGCACAGTGGTGACAGAGTGATGATATTTAGTAAGGTTTACAAGGCAAGACTTAATAGCTTCCAATAAATAATTCTCTATGTCAATCTAGCTACTATAACAGACATGGGTAGAGTGATAGTTTGCAACAAAAAAAAAAAAAAAAAAGATTCGTACAAGTTAAAAAAAGTTTTCCTGTGTGCGTAGCTAAAAGGACCATGATAACTTCATCACTTTATACTTCAATTATTTTCTGCATCTCACTCTATTTCATCAGAAAATTCTTCTGATGATTCAGTCATTTTCGGCTGAAATAATTATAATAATAGCAATTTTTCTCATTCTAGCCAATATTATGTTAATTAAGAGGCATTCGGCAAGAAGTCGAAACATCGGGTTAAGTTTTAATTAATATGATATTGGCTGTTATTAAAATTCTTCTGTGTGCAATTTGAAATACTCCTTGTGGCACAAAGTTATGTCTTTCTGCAGGCGATCAGAGAGGAATAATACACCTATGGTATATAATAGTCGCACCACGGCAACTCTCAGAATTATCACTAGAAACTGTCCTCTCACTCGGGCTTTGTTCTCGGGATCAGGACAGTATCAGCGATAATTCCTCAAACCCATATTTAACTATTACATATAGAATGTGGTGTTCAGTTTTATCAAATAAACATGTACTTTGTACTCTATATTAATCAGAATTGGTATAAAGATAAATAAATACACACAAAACATTGGCTACAATAAATAAACAGAACAAATAAAAATTAAGTGGGAGTTTCCTTCATGCTAATCAGATCTGGACTTGCCATTGTGAATTCAAAAATCTTCTCTAGAGAAATTACCAAACACTTATTGGGTGTAACGGTAACTTAAATCTTGGAAAAATACGAAAGAGCCTGCCTCATCTACTCGTGGCAAAGGAGGATAATCAGAGTGCTGCAATAATACAGACCTAGGCTTAAAAAATTCCTTGACATAATATTCAAATGAGGGTCTTTGTTGAGGAAAAGGATGCCTACAGCAATACAAAATAGAAAGTTGAATGTGCAAGCAAATGAAGTTCAAGTGAATTATATGTAATAACATACCAAGCATCCATCATAGCCTTGTATATCGCCGGTGGACACCCAGGGGGTGGGGGCAGTCGATATCCATATTTAATAGTATTTAGAATCTATTATAATTATAGAGAAAGCAAGAAATTAGTTACACTAAATTTACATGAGTAAATAGCCACTGATGTATCCATAGAACTAACTGTGAGCGGGTCTAGGAAAAGGGACCTTACAGCACAAAAATTGAAATTGAGATACAGGCTCTAATTTTTGTTTTTGCAGAATTAGTCTTATTGATCCTTACTCTACGTCTATGCCAAATTTCAAATGTCAAAACAACTTAAAAGACCCCAAGTGTGCCGTGAAAAGACAAGCTACTTTTTATTCTTTCTCGTTCTCAAAATACAATAAATGGGGAATGGGCGGAGTTTCAAACTAGCAGCAAAAAAAAATGGCATAGCTTTGAGACTATTGCATGTACTCTATAGCTTACCTCTGGCTGAAGGTTTACAACTGCGTCCCGTAGAGTAGCCAAAGATTCCAACAAGACCTGCTGTGAGACGCTACAAAAGCTAAAAAGAACTCCATGCAAAACTTCGTTTGTCGCCGTTAAAAAGCTGTTGCACGATATAATTGCATATGCGGAGTACACGCTGTTAAGTATACGGAAATGTTAATTATACCGGAAGTGGCAATTCAATTTGTTTTCTCGATTTCTTGTTCAATTGTTTTGCTAAATACAGCCCAGTTCAACTGCCAGTTTCTCTGCGCGTCGAAGGTTTTACCCTCCAGTATTTTAGCACTAAGTGGAGGTGAAGTGTAGCTTACTAATAACATTTTAAAACTCCTCCATAAGGTCCCTTTTCCTAGACCCACTCACAACTATTAGAAGAACTTCAAGTCTATCAACAAAAAATCTACTACAATTTCAAAGTTCTTCTGTCTGACTCCATCCTTTCAGTTTAATGCCAATCTCCTAGTGCTGTGCATGCAGAGGGACCAAGGCAAGAATACACTACCTTATGGAAGATAGACTTCACTATATCAAGCTATAGAGCCAGAACGAGCAAATGATAAAGGTACTAAGCCATTGCATAGTAGCCACCTTTGCTCTGTTTTTAAGCAATGACGGACTGTGTGAGTCAGAGTGTGATATGGTGAAATATTTCAAAATAAGTATTATATACTGTATAATATGCTTTATTAAAAAAAAACAAAAAAACAAAAAAAGCTACTGTAATAGTACTACATGAGTCAGAGTGAGATATGGTGAAATATTTCACAGCCAGGGGCAGGCTAACTTATTTTTACTGAGCCAGAGTCAGTGAAAATAAAGCCTGAGAGTGAAATATCTAGCCATATCACTCTAAGTGGTTTATTTCACACTAGATACCTTCGCTGCTGTAGTTGGTTACTAGAGGAAGGGTAACTTAAGGTAAAGTTGGTTGTCACCCCCCCCCCCCCCCACACCCCCTGCCCTTAGGGGCTACCCACACCCCCAGCCCAATATTTTAGCAGCTGTACTAACCCAGTTGATGGATGCTACACTAGAGGAAGGTAGCTGTAAAAACCTGCAAAGGTTACAAGTTTTGGGTTGCTATAACTACTAGGATAATCAGCTTGCCCAGCACAGCCTTGAAATAACAACTAATGTGTGAAATATCTGGAGTTATTTCAAGGGTCATGTACCTAAAGATATCATTGTGAAGATATCTAGGGTGGAATAAATCACCTTATCACATTCTGCAGACTTTTGTAATAAGTAATATATACTGTATAGAGAGAGAGAGAGAGCTCACTTGGTGACTCCCGAGTCCTTTGTAAACTTTCTTGCCCAAACTCCAAATCTCATGCAAGACAATCCCGAAGCTCCACACATCACTGGCTTCAGAATATTCACACCAACGGAGAGCCTGTAAGATGAGAGAGAAATATCTAGTGATTAAAACACACAAACACCGTTTGTTTTCCTGTTACCTCCGGTGCAGTCCACCTCACTGGGATTTTCCCTCCCTTGGCAATAAAATCTTCATCCAAGAGGTCTATAGATAGTCCAAACCCAGCAATCTAATAAGTACATGCAATGAGAGTCGTATGCTTCTTGTTCTAGTTACCACAGACCATTGATCCTTATCTGCTTATATTTAGCAATATTTGATATGTCAGAGTCACAAGCAAATCGTCTATAGCTTCAGCATATGCAAATCTTGTCTAATTTAGAGTGTTTGGGCAAAGACAACTATTATAATTTGTTGCCTAGCATGCCACCTACATCAAATATAAACTTGCAATATATTATTTAGCTATAGCAGTATTCTCTGCTATAAAGCCAATTAATTAATGAAAATAGGAAGGAGTAAAAGTTGTAGACAGAACTGTGAAGAGTCATGGGAGCTTCTAAAATGCTGGCTGTCTATGCTGCATGTTAACTTTGGAAAATATCAGAAAGTTCAATTTTAATGACCCCTGGAAAAAAAAACTTCAACAAGAACTCAAAACATGGCATTAAGTTTCAAATTAAGTGGTAGCAACAAAAGTTGACAATATTGACATCAATCAGCTGTACCAAGTTCCAATATACTGTCACACACACACACACACACACACACACACACACACACACACACATACACACACACACACACACACACACCACACAAACATACAACACACATATTACAAGTACTTGGGGGAAATCTTCTTGAATACCTGCCCTAATCAAAAACAAATTATCAACATAAAAACCTCCGAACTGAGAACAATTTGGACCAGAGTTTCAGTCCATAAATCAGAGGTTGTTCGCTATAAAAGATGATAAGCAAGGTGTCCTCTATTGGAGGGGGCCAGCAGAATATTCACTAAATAGTGGCAACTTGTTTATTAGAGTTTGCTATCAGAGGATCCAACAGAATTTTTTTCCCCTGTAGATTAATGAAATACTGTAGAAATGAAGCAGCAAAGGTGTGAACCCTCAGTGCTACTATACAAGCATACAAGCATACTAATAGTTAACCCTCAGTGCACATGTGCAAGAGGGTTATAGCAGTCGTCCTGTCTGTTCGTCTGTCTGTCACACTCTGATTTTGGGATTACTGACAATTAACTGTTGATTTAGGTATGAATTTACTCAAAACGCCAATTTAGGACCTTGTATTGTGCTACTTTTTCAAATTTCGGGCTAATTATTGAGAAAACGTGAAGCTGTCAGCTCCGCATAGGTATATGTGGGTAACGCCCCTACCATTAAATCGTAATCATGTGAGCAAGCAATTTCTTGCTTCTGCTGTAGTTTTGCTACATGCTAGGAAGTTAACAGAGTGCTGGAAGTGGAGTTTTGCATGGAAAATATATATACCGGTGAGTGTCTCTGGCCTGTTTACTTCTGTACTGGTTTAATTGCTCGAGCTATATTGATGCCTGCTTAGAATAGCTAATAAGTTATTGTTTTAGTCTGAGATGATTATGTATTAGCTAGTTATAGTTACTGTATGCCTGGTTTCTATGCAAATGCAAAAAAATGTAAATTTTCTTGCTGCCGCTAGGCGGTCACGCGCACCTGGCAGAGCCAGGATGCCTGTGCACTAAGCAGGCACTGTGAGCCATGCAAGCAAAGCTCCTGGAGCCTGGCTAGGAACTCGCAGGAGAACAGGGCTTGAACTCGGGACTGCGGGCCCTGAGCCCAGGACACAACCACTACACCACACAGCCACCACTGGTTTCTATGATAGACATGGAAACAACACAAGCTCTCAGTGCAATGGTTGTGACAGACAATATTGAGACAGCAGCCACAGACCTAGTGTTCCTGGCAGTGCATAACGAGATTACAGACAATATGCAGCTGCAATTACAACCAACAATGCCATCACATATCAAATAATTGTTGTAAGCAATCTCCCTAAAACTTTAGTCAGGTCACAGAACCTCACTGGTATAAATATTATTTTCAACTTTCCAATTGTAATATATTTTCCTAAACTTACTTAAATATACATTTCAGGAGAAACAAAAAAAAATTACATGACCTCTGTACCTTGCATTTTCCATGCTCAGACAGTGCTATGTTTTTGGCAGACAAATTTTTGTGCACAAAAGACTTGCGAGCCAAGTACGCCATCCCATCTGCCACCTGTCGGCAGAAATCCAATAGCATGTATTCACTGACAGTTTCGGTGGCTGGTTCATCTCTAAATATTATATAGAGGATTTGCAATGAAAACTAAACACAATTACATTAAAATTACAACTTTAATTTTAATTATACAGTAGCTTTAAATTTTTATTTACACAACATCATACTCACTTTCCTCTCTGCTACAGTGCGTCCAGCTAAGAGTAGAATATTGCATTTTTTTGTAATATTTTCTTTATTTCATAGAGATTCATTTTACTATCCCAAATATAACAGCTACTAAATAATGTATTTTATGTGTATTGATAGCTAAAAGTCTTAAAATCTCATATACATATGCACGCATTAATATGCTTAAAACGTAACCAAAGTTTTGAAGTAACAGCCATGTGAATTATGTACTACCATAAAAAGGGGAAAGTTCTGTTATAGCTAAATAGTTATATTTTAACATTATAAGAAACACTGAAAATTAAGTGAATGATAGCAAAATTTGGTTTTTATCCGCTAAATGATGATGTTTGCAAAAAGCAATTACTATGTACATATCGGGTTCAAAAAATTTGGTTAGGCCAGGAAGTGGGTGTGGCCTAAAACAGGAAGTAGGCCTGTCAATGATCAAGCAAAAATCAGAGTGTATGAAATATGAAATAGTACTATTTACAAAAAACTAGACAATAATAAAGTAATCAATAATTTTTGTGCTTTCATAATTAAGAATTAAAAGCATGAATGTGGTCAAAATTACCACTTGATTAAATATTTTCCTTTGTGATACTGGAATATTTGATATTTTGATTATATAATTATGTAAAACAATGTGATAGTTTCTGCAGGAACAGAGGAAGCAAGAATCAGAAGTGAGCTTTAAACTCTGTTTTTCAAGTCACTATTGTATAAATATCATCATCCTAGTTTAATAATCTAGCTGACTAGCTAACTCACAAATGCAGGATCACTTCAAGAGCCCAATTAATGCTTGGACATCAAAACAACTTAAGGAGACAAAGTACACGATAATGAAGCCAAGGTCAGCGCTCATCTAATACTGTAGTGGCTGAGATGGACAAAAATTAAATCAATTGAGACTCAACTGCAAAATGACAACTCGAGTGATCAAATTTCTGCTGGGCACGCTCACATAAATTAACTGTTCACTTCACCTGTGCTTGGCAGAGTGGCCAAGCCAATTAAAGCTGCACAAAAATAAAAGGTCCAGCTCAAGTCGGACTGGTCAAACTATCGGCACCGTCTCTGCACTTTATGTCACAACATTAGAGTGTGCATGTCCATGACATGACAGAAGAAAGTGGCCGCCATTCATGCAGGTAAATCGAGGGGGAAATTGGAATTTCTAACGAGTTTTAGGTAGGAGGCTAGGGTAATTATTTTTAGTGACTGCTATCTCATAGCAGAGCTGTGGTTCAGCTGTGAGCTGGAGATGTTATTCTGTAGCAATGATCTTTCAATGATTCAGTCATTCTCAGCTGAAATAATTATAATAATAGCAAATTTTCTCATTCTAACAGCCAATATTGTTAAGTAAAACTTAACCTGACATTTTGACTTCTTGCCGAAGTCCTCTTCAGGGGTCAACTGAGGTCGAACTCTCCGTGGTGATATAATAACACAATGTAAACAGCAAGATTTCTGAAGGATACGCTTACTGTTTATTATATCCTGGAGGGTGATTTGCACGCAGCAATATTGGCTGTTAGAACAAGAAAATTTGCTATTATAATAGCTAATAATCTCATTGGTCACTTTAATCTACGACCTCACCGCACTTCATCCACCAAGCAATAACGAGGTAAAATCCTCCGGCAACGCTTACGCATGTTTGCAATGAAAAGGCAAGTATGAATAAGGGCAGAATCAGAGTGGGGTGACTTCTCTGATGGAAAGAAACTGCAATATCAGTCTATTATTAATATACTAGCAAGTACCTCTCCACATAGTGGCGCTTGACGTATTGCAAAGTTAGAATCCTGTAGCACAAGTTATCTTGCTCAGTTATCATTCTCTACTATTGGTTAAGGTTACATAAGCTTCCCTTCCTGCTCCTTTTTTTTCTAAACTATCTGAGCTTTCTTATACTCCACCTCTCCTTTCTTCAGCTCTTCTTCTTGAGTCATGAAGTCCCCCTTTCCTTTGTCTATCACTCCTGCTTCTGAATTTCTGTCCTGCTTTGAGAAACTTTTGTCTTCTTTTTCGTACTTTCGCCTTCCTTTTGGAAACTTTATTCGTCGATTCCACCTGCTTTTTAGCTACAATTAATCACTCGCCTTTTTGCCTTCTCTTCCCTTCCATTTTAAACCTACACCGCCTTACCTCGCCGATTCCACCCGCTTTTTAGTTACGATTAATCATCATTTACCTTACTTTCACATATTCCTTTTAACCAATGCCGCCTTCCATCATTTATTGCACCCGCTTTTTAGAATTAACCAGCACTTTCTACTGAACGTGATGACACTTTCGATGACACTTTCGATGACACTTTACCTAACATGAGCCGACGATACTTTAACTAACACGAGCCGACGATACTGTAACTAACACGAGCCGACGATACTTTAACTAACACGAGCTGACGATACTTTAACTAACACGAGCCGACGATACTTTAACTAACACGAGCCGACGATACTTTACCTAACACGAGCCGACGATACGTTACCTAACATGAACTGACGATACTTACCTACGATGAGCAGACGACACTCTACCCACCATGATTTTACGATACTTTACCAGCCCGCACATAGCTCATGAATTATTCATGAATACACACACCATCGTCGTTACTGACACACAAATGTTTATTATATAGATGACAGCTCACAGAATACTAGAGGTGCTTGAGATGAATAGCAAGCAAAAAAATTTCTATGATTTATCTCAACTGTCATCGGCTCAAATTAACCTCTGAAAGCGTCTTACTCGCTATTAAAGACAATTTACATTACACATATCTTGTGCTGAAGCACGCCTCCAACAAGTTAAATACTATGACATCTTGACTAGTTCACTCACTTCTTTCTCAATGCTTTTAAAAAGTCAGCCAAACTTTCTTTTCTCAACTGCTCCAGAACTATCATTGCCTAACAACAAAATTTAAGACTATAATAAAAAGAACAACAACTAATATTTTTTGTAAGCCACACCCTGAATGATGACTGTCTGGTTATGACTATTCTTATTTGTCTGCCCCTCCCTCTGTTTTCGTCACCCCTTTATTATATCACTTCACACTCGTTGACTATCAGACTACACACTTATTCACACCTGGACACATAGCCTGGCCTATAAAAGGGTCGGGTTAGGCCCTCAGTTCAGTTGCTGTTCCTGTTGCTGTTCTACTTGCTACTACTTACATATCTTTAATTATAGTGCTTAAACCTAATTCCTTTTTGTTTAGTGGGTGCCTGTAGTTGAGCACTTAGCTAGGTTGGGTTGACTTCACAGTGCGTTTTCCTGTGCCTAACCTCTCAGTGTAGTCCAAAAAAAAAAAAAAACAATCTCAGCATGTTTGCAATGTCAGCATGTTTGTTTAGCTTTTCCTGATAAAATATGAAAATCTCTTGAGCATGTTTTACTCATTTATGTTGTACACGTTGCCTGCATATTTATTGTGAACTATGTAGTCATGCAGCCTGATAAATAACTAAAATTAGTTGGCCTATCGAGTGTTCATGAAGCTTTCTTGTTAAACGTGAAGAGTTGCCAGCCCTACCAAATTAGGCTGGTGACAGTCACCATTAGTGAGCCAAATGTCAATCTGTCATGTTTGCCTCTTACTTTGCTCGTGGTTTCTCTTTTTACATTTACCACATAAATGAACAAAACTAGCCCTACTACAAATAATGCACATTGAACAGTTAACCCAGACTAGCCACTTAGAACAGAAACTGTTCATTTCTACTACTCTAATAGTAAATTATACCATTTCACACATTCATTTTGTTCAATTCTCCTTACCACTCACTTCTTCGACTTCAAAGTTTACTCCATAAACTTCGACTATGTATGGATAGTTAAACTGCACGATGATAGCAGCTTCTTGAAGTAGCCTCAGCTTATCCATTTGAAAGTTTGTGAACACAGACTTCACAGTAACCTTCCTTTCCCTTTCAGAATCGATCCACACTCCTTCTCTCATAAATTGACCTTCGCTTACAATGCTGGAGAGCTCGAACGAGAGAGTATTCTCCAACCTATAATTGTGAGTCAATTATTACATTTCAATTAACACATTACTAGTAACTAGCTTTGTAAGTGTAAGTGATAATCCCTTGTAGCTGGTCACCACTGGGAATTGAACCCAGGACTGCTTGTTCAATGCCACTGAGCTACGACAACCAGCTGTCAGCCTAGTGCTACAATTCCGTATTTATACTGTTCAAGGGTTACTGCTATGCTACAGTCTCGCTCTCAATAGACCAACGAAAAGTTTATTTTTTCAAAGATTTTTTTTTATCCTTGCAATTTTTTACTCTTCTAATTAATCACTTCACAATTTCTTTCAGCCTTCTTATACTCATTAGATGTATTCTCTCTCTTTCACATGCTTTTGTTTTAAAAAGTCGTAGCTCAGTGGCAGAGCGCTTGTGCGAGCAAGCTGTCCTGGTTTCAATTCCCGGTGGTGACCAAAGAGAGAGAATACATCTAATGAGTAAAAGAAGGCTGAGAGAGAAATTGTGCCGTATAGAGTTTGATGCATTGCATATAGTAATGGCTTTTACCCACCCATGGAAATCAGTATTTGGGAGAATGTATTGTTGCAGCCAAATGCACTATTAGTCTAATTCAAGCCTCTGTAAAAGTTACTTTGCATTATAGTATTTTAAACATACCTGACACTAAATCTTTCAATTTTTTCAACATTATATATTTTCCAAATATTTTCCATAATTAAATTGTTAATAGGAGCTTCATATGGCCTGTTGAATGCGGTTTCTGTAGCATTGAATGCTCTGTCCACTGTAGTTCCTGTGGGATTGAATGCTCTGTCCACTGAAGTTCCTGTGGGATTGAGTGCTCTGTCCACTGCAGTTTCTGTGGGATTGAATGCTCTGTCCACTGTAGTTCCTGTGGGATTGAATGCTCTGTCCACTGCAGTTCCTGTGGGATTGAATGCTCTGTCCACTGCAGTTCCTGTGGGATTGAATGCTCTGTCCACTGCAGTTCCTGTGGGATTGAATGCTCTGTCCACTGCAGTTCCTGTGGGATTGAATGCTCTGTCCACTGCAGTTCCTGTGGGATTGAATGCTCTGTCTACTGTAGTTCCTGTGGCATCGACTGATCCATCAACAGTTCGTATGGCTCTGAGTTGCTATGGTAACACACCCATGATATTAGTTTGCATTACAAAAGGAGGTACAGTACTAAATATTAACTTACCCCTGGGGTAATGGGAGTAATTAGAACCAATTTATTAGGTTTCTCTGCTTCTGCTGAAATACTCGCACCCTAAATACAGCACATCATCACAGTTCAAAATCGTAAGTGATCATACTAGAGCGAACAAGTGGGGACGTGACATTTTCAGAGTTAAGAGAGATTCAATTGGATGTGGTAGCTAGCAATAGTCAGTTCAGCTACAAATAATAGCAACTTTGGTGGGGGGAGGGGGGTGGGGGTGGGAGTGGATTTGCAAAGTTTGGCTATGAGAGATCAAAGGTTGTAGTAATGATAGTTTAAAGCTGATGTTTCAGGAGCAGAAAATAACTTCAGATAAAATGTTATCGTAGTTTCTACTGATGTAGTAAATATTTCACGAACGTGTGTAAGTATTCGAGCTGAAGGCGAGTGAAATGGATATTTAGCTATTATAAATTGGATATTGTTCTCGAGTATTTCCTCATGCTTGTTGAGCGTTTTAACATGCCCTAGCATAATGGTGGAAGAGCTACCTCTGAATGTTTACTGTTTTGGAAAAATATCCAAAGTATATGTACTAACATTGTACAACATGGGGTGACATTTCACTCTCCATATATATATGTATACATACATATTTACATATATAATATGCATGTACATATAATTATATATAACTAGTGGTGCGCTCGAATAGCGCAAATGCATGGCGAGCGAGTAAATATATGAGTATGTATAGGTAAAGATGATTTGTGAAGGAAAACACTAAATAATAGCAATGATTAGACATGAAGAGTTAACAATAACAGAATTACCTGAATAAACTTAGAAAGCAGTGGCAAAGAAGCGCAGCTTGACAAAGACTTCACAATTGTTTCAAGAAGGGAGTAGCTATAAACGTTTTTGTTGAAACAAAGTTGCGTAAGGCATTGCAGCAGGATTCTCCGTTCTCGTTAATTGAAAAATACTGGAACTGTGAACGCTTTACCTAACATACGTAATTAGAAGCGCGGGCGAAATTTTTGACGTACGCATACATACCTATATATATATATATATATCTGAAATCTCAATTGAACACGACTGAGAGTCAGCTTCGCTCGCTTCGCTCGCTCGCTGAATTACATATATATGAGTATACACACACACATATTGAGTTTTATTTTTAGAGAAATGCAATCTTTTATACAAGACATGAAAAGTCGGTCTTACTTCAGTTGACGGAACAATAGGAAGTGTCCCAGCATCAAGTGTAAATGGTGCAGCAGTGAGAGGTGTGGCACTTGAAGACAATCCAGAGTTAATTCTCACAAGATCTGTCATCAATAAAATAATTATTATCATAGTCTTCTAATTAACTAAGTCTTTAGTGTTCCATTATTCGTGTGTTACAAATGGGATTATTTTCTGCTTTATCAATATTTATATCCTCTGAGTCACATGACTATTGAAATATCTGAGCACAGACTAGCAAGTTCATGTGACCACTCCCCCCATACACATACTCTTCTCTTATTCACTCTGCATGCACAAGAGGATTACAACATTCACTCCATCTGTCTGTCAGCAGTGCAATAATGGACCCCAAGGATGCCAGCATTACTGATGCTGAAAACATTTTAAAACTAAAGTAGCATTTAATAATTTATGTGCCAGTGGTCTGCCAGAAATGAGTATTTCAACTACTTCCAAACAAAATTAAGTTAGTCACTTAAGACCACGCCACTATCACTACAATGGTGCTCTCTAATCCTCCCCACTTCCACACCCACACCCACACACACGCAACACATGCACATATCATGCATCCACATATGCACACACATGTACACACAACACACACATAAATCTTTCTAAACAAACTGTAATTCAAACCTCCCTCTCCTCCCCTCCTCCCTCCCTTCCAGAACTTACCTTCCATGTACTTCACTAAGTCTCGAGCACTGGGTCTTTTCTTTAAGTCATCTCTTAAACAAGTTTTAGTCAACTTAAACAAGCAGTGGTCGCGGCCCATGGCTTCAAGTGAACGTTTACGCTTTTGCATTTCTACTTTTCCCTCCCTTTTCTTGCTGTGAGGAATGTCAAACACTTCAGGAAACCCTCCTATTATCAAGTGTAAGGTAAGATGTCCAAATGAAAAGATGTCTAACTTTGGAGTGCAAAGAGGTTTTTCAAACAGTGTCTCTGGTGGCATGTAGTACATCTGCCCAGGTACTCTCGTGTGATGTGACATCATCATCGCTCGCTTGTCCATTAGTTTGGCCACGCCCACATCAGCAATCTTTGCTTGGTGACTTTCAGTTAACAAGACATTCATAGCAGTTAGGTCTCTATGTATTACAGGAGGACTATGTTTGTGGAGGTAGACAAGACCTCTGGCAACATCTTTAAGAATCAATAACTTCAATAACAAGTCAGGTTTTGAGTTGTCAGCTAGAAACTGGACCAGGTCACAGTGTAGTTTCTCCATCACCAGAGTGAGGTCAGTCTTCTTCACATCTCCATAATACACGCCAATAAACTTGACAATGTTAGGGTGCTGCAACTGGCTCAACAATATGCATTCTTCTCTAAACTTTGCAGCAACTCTGTTTCTCTCTTCTGGAGTAGACTCGGTAAGAAAGATTGTGTGGGGCTTTTTTGCTATAAATACTTCTTTTTTTACTTTCACCTCAAAAACATATCCATAACTTCCAGCTCTGGATTCAGTTCTGTTAATCTCTTTAACGTTTTTCAACTCGTACTCAGCGAGACAGTCTTGTTCAATTTTAGCCATTGCTGCTGACCAGTACACCACACGACGAAGACGCATGCGTTAAACCGTGCTCTTTCACGCCACACTATGACGCATGCGTAAAATTGCGCTTTTGCTATGTGTTCCACTATCGTACCCCTTTACCAGTAAATGTTTATACCTCGATATATACATACTTTTCACAGCTCCATTTTTTTAAATCTTTATTTTTAATAAAAAGTTAAAAATCCATAGCTGTATGACATGTATGTGTGTATGTCAAATGATGCTTGACTTGATTTGTGTAGCACCACCAGAAGCAAAACACAATGCTTAGAAACACGAATGAAGCAGACACATTGCTGTCTCTGTGACCTTCACTCTCACTTCTTGTCCTGGTAGTTCATGATTTGTTCCTTGACTGCAGTTGTCACCTTGGTGGTGTTAGGGATTCTCAGCCTCAGCTGGTCAGTGATGACTGCTTCTTCTCCAATTCCTGTGCCAAACCTGAAGGTGATGATTTCTGGGTTCTTCTTCTTGGCTGTGATCTTGAGGATGTAGTCCAGAGCATAGCGATGCTTGACCTTCCCCCAACCCTCTCTGTCAGACAGCTCTCGAAGGATGATCATGTTGCTGCTTGTCAACACAATGTGGCTGCAATGATAAATTACCATTATCATAATAATCATCAATTTCACTGTCATTTTCATCATTTCCATCATTTCATCTCCATCATCATTTTCACTACTACCCAGCATCATTACAATATCATTACTATCATCACCATTCACCACCATCACCACCGCCATCATCACCACCACCACCATCATCATCATCATCATCATCATCATCATCATCATCATCATCATCATCACCATCATCATCATCAGCATCATCATCATCATCATCATCATCATCATCATCATCATCATCATCATCATCATCATCATCATAATCATCATCATCATCATCATCATCATCATCATCATCATCATCATCATCATCATCATCACCATCATCACCATCCCGACCAAAATGAGCAAAGCAATAGAATGTAATATAAATTTTACATCTCTGATGCCAACAGCCCGGCCTGGAGAGACAACCTTACTGACACAATAGTCCACACACCTTGAATACTCTCTGCCTTCCTTCATCTCAGTAGCAGGGAAGGCGTATGTGACATTGGGTTCCTTGCAGTACAGATTGATGTTGACCATGTCTTCATCTCCTTCTGTGCTGGACACACTCATGGTTTCTATGCGAATAATTTCAATTTCACTATATAAGAGCATTTTTATATTCGCACTCTTTTACATACTCTTTATAACAATACAGAATCAAAAGAAAATAACTGATATGCAAGAGAAAGAAAGAAAATAACTGATATGCAAGAGAAAGAATAACTAATACAGCAAAAGGTAAAAAATGATGCTACCAACTTTACTGTAAAACAAAAACACAATTTAAGTGTCCCTATCCTAGTTACTCCTAGACTACGCCTACCATTGTCATCTTCATCAGCAATCACAAACACATCAGCGTGGACATTCCGATATCTCTTGCTGGGCTTGTCCAGTTGACTGACGTGTCTGAAACACCAAAACATGAAGTGTGCTCATTAAACTTGCATTCCAAAACTCTATGTCCAGTCATGTGCATGTGCTAATGGTATATACCTTTGCTCCTGGTTCTTTCGAGCTGCCAAGAAGCCACCAAGTTTGGCTTTGAAGTTCTGAGACTTTCGACTGAAGCCAGTTGCCATGTGAGAGTATAGCTGAGCTCCCTTGGCCTGGATCTTCTGCCTGTAGCGCTGGTAGCTCTCGGAATCTGAGTCAGACTACAATGGATAGCAATGTAATTATATCAATGTACTAATATACACACATATACCAAACATTGGACTAACAGTTTGTGCTGAAGTTGTAATGCAATTTTCAAGTATATTATGAGGAGTCAGTTATATTTAATACGTTAGCTTATTTTAAATTCTTACTTAGCTATATTTATTTATCGTTTATTTGGCGAGAGAGTGAGACATTACTAAAGGTGAATAATTGAAAATGGTGTATGTATGCATGTACTTGTACGATCTCCCTAAAATAGTTTTGAGCTTACCAGAGTTTTCTTTGATACTACAGCAGTAAGTGAATCTCAATTGGACTTGAAATCATTCCATTTTTTTTTTTCCTGTAAAGTTGCAGTGAGTGGTCGCTGACATTGAAGGCCGTTTTATTTATTTAAATTTTTCGAAATTTCAAGTAGTAAGAACAACTTAATTTTAAATCAATTTTTCTTACTTTTTCTAGTCTTGGGTAGGGACCAGATGTATATATTTTAAGGCCAAATTACTTGTCCATTAACCAGTCTAATTATTCTCAGCTACTACGGCACTTACTGCATCACTTTTAACAGAGTGGGCATACCCACTGTCATCACTGTACAGCTCCTGGCAAAGGCTGGGGTCAAAGTCTTCTAATATCACACTGTTCATCTTGTGGAGAGAGACCAATTCTATACACAATACAAACAATTTTTTTATTTTTTATGTTAAAGGTAAGGTTTGCTAAAGGCTGTCACATTTTTTTTTGATCACAAAAAGTTAGTGCAAGTTGTTGCTGTGGCATTGGAACCCTTTACCATATTTAATAGTAAAAATTCTTCCCATTTTAGTGGCTAAGACCTTGTTTTCAAGAGCTACTGGTACATCCCATAATAAGAACAGCAGGAGCTACCGTAAATTTTAGTAGTCAGCCAAAATTAATTGTCAATGACTATATATTATATACTTTTAGAAATGAAGCTACACTAAAAACTTCATCAGATATACAGTAAGGTTTAAATCTAGTTGTTTGTACTGGCTCACTCTCTCCTTCACGCTCAAACACAGCACTAGTTTTATTATCAGGCAATTCATTGTCCATTCATCTTTTCATCAGACTGCCAACCAACACCTTGTTCTGACACCCCTAGCCATTCCTACATTCACTGAGTCACTTATTTTGAGTCATTTAACCAACCAGTCTACTTTATACTCTGTGTTATAATATTATACAGAACTGCTGCCTAGTTTTGGACCTAACTATAATAGCATGTAATTTGTAAAAAATAAAACCCACAAAATTGTTAAATGACCACGTTCCCCTTTTAGGTATGTAACTTAATTCAATTAGAGTGGTTGCTATTAAGAAAAAAAAACTTTGGTAAATCTTTACTGACAAATGACACGTCACGTCACATGTAAGGCATTCGTTATAGCAGCGAGAAATACGTGTATACAGAGGCTTCAAAAGCACTTGTCCATGAATCAGCATCAGAGTAAAAGCAATTTCAAACAAAATCGCTTTACCATATTCTGTTATATGCGTAAAATTTGGTTTATGAATTAAGCTTACCACAGCTATTTATAACTCTAACACGGTTCCTTTTAACAAAATACATCATAGAAATACCTCAGTGTGTGGCTCACCTAAAAATCCGCCTCTGGCCAGACTGACGTATGGTGTGGACTTCTGCAGGAACTTAGCCACCACCATCGTCACATACTGGTCCTCTTGCTCTCGCCCTGAACCCAGGAAACACAAGTGGTCCCCACTTTCAAGGCTGTCTCGACTTTTCTTCACCTTTGCATACAGCCTATCAGCTGCCTCTGAGAAGTCACTCGGAGAATGAAGGAGCTGGCAAACATTACAATATAAAAACTGAAATCATTACCGGACAAGCCGCCAAACTGTTTGTCACTTTTTTTCATAGGTCTGTATAATAAAACTAAAAATTGCTATTATTATAATTATTTCAGCCGAGAATGACTGAATCATTGAAAACTAAAAATGCCCTCATTTTTCATATGCCACTTTAAAAAAAAAAAAGGCACCAATGCTATTTACCAATACACAATATTTCGCAGTGTTATTTTTACTGGGATTTTATTCTTTCATTTTTAGGTAATCATTAATGCAGCAAATACAGTGTAGGGGCAGAAAACAACTGTGCCATTTGTACTGTGTCTACTAACTATTCATAGGTTCATTGATAAGTTAACACTGCAACAATATTCATATACTACTGATTCTTCAATACATATGCCAAGCACCAAGTCTGCTATGAAACACAAAGGTTGTGAGCTGACAAAGGACTTTGAGTCCAAACGTCAACTATGTTTAATAACAGCTAAAAAATTATCGCTATACACACCGAATACAATATTGATTACACTAACGGTGTGTACAGAGACCCAGGTGGTCTGTGCATACTCCACAAACTGATCAGGACGGAGAACTCACCAGGTTAGTGTCCAGGTTGTAAGCACCCAGCAAGTGCCCGCAACTAAAGTGCTTGAGAGGTCTGCAGTCAACGATGACATAGTGCACTCCTGTGGGCTGATCATACATACACACATATATACACATACATTGTTAATACTCAAGCAGTCAGTTGTGACTCTAGCAATGGGAGGTAAAGGAATGCACGACAGGAGGAGTTGCTATTCATGTTCAAATCAGCAATGAAGCCTGATTTAAAAACAAAATTAAGTGGGCTTAAAAAGTTCTCTTAAGAATTGGCCTTTAAAAAGCACTCTGACTAAGTGGATCTATTTATGACTCAGTAAAGCCTCTCCTGTGTGTAATTAATTGACTCACCTCTGCACTGTGTTTTTTTTGCTCCATGCTGTCAATGATTTCCTGAAGACTGATCGGGAGGCAGAAGGCTTGGGAGACGCTGGACCCTACTGAACCCAATGAACGACCACTACCAAACAGAATGTTATGAAAATCCTACATACATCACACAAACAAACAACCAGTGTACATACGCACACACATACCACACTAAGTAAGAAATATTGTGTACAGCCACTTTTCACCATTCTTCTCTCTCCCTCAATCTTTTGCCTCCCTCTACAACAAATTCTAGAAAATAAATTAAAGGTGCACTCTATCAACCCAAAGTGAGGCTGGCCAATTTGAATACAATGTTTTACAATACGAGATGTCTATATATCTTATCAACCATGTAGTATAATGAAATGATAAGTGATCCCCACTAAAAGAGAACGAGTTATTACATAGGCAGGTATGGCATTATCTCAAGTAACTAATATCAATAACAGCAAATTGTTACTATTGTATGACAGGAGAAACTCAGAGCCTTACAAGTATCATGAATATTTTTAAAACCACATTTCATGCTGTGGAATAAACACAACAATAAAAATATTGCTTCTTTTCAAAGAAAAAGCACAAAATTTCAACCATACATATGCACTGTGAGAAAAGGCTTCGTACTTAATACACACACTATGGACCCTTTTCCACATCGCTTAGACCCTAATATGTCTCGTTCGCCAATAAAACCAAAACAATAACAACAAAAACTAGCACGAAACCAACCTTCCTAAAAGATTGTGGTGTTCTTGATGCATAATAGTTTGCCAGAGAGAAGAAGTCTTCAATGTCTTCAGCACTGAGCTGGAGAGGAAGAGAGAATATGGCTGAGCAGATTTGTTCCTTGGTAGATGTGTCACTGTCCTGCATCAGCAGCTCCCTGAATACAAACAGTACAGACAGTAACACTATACACAACTGCAGCAGTAGATGTACTCTTATATAGGAATTCCAAGGATTACTGTATTTGTGGTACAAGTGCTTGTTTTCTTCCTTTAGTCTTTTCTTTCACTGATCAGCCCTCCTAGTGCATTTACTTTAGCTTCATAATGTTTGTTCGTCTCTATGTTTGGATTATATAAGAAAGACACTTGACACAGCAAGGTCTTGTGCAATCCAATACAGATTTTTTAAATAAATGAGATAACAAACGGACTAGAGTTAAATATATTCATTATAAATGTCAGTATTCAGTGGGGAAAATACTATTTTTCTGAGTTACCACAAGAAGCAAGGAATAGTAACAATTGGGTGTGGCTTAGCTTTTTCAAGTGGAAGCCCAACCATCTTTAGGTAGTTGGTATATGATTAGGAAAATGTCCATCATCCTACTAAGCAAATCACCTTTTCAATTTCCCCCCCCCCCCTCCCACTTACTTAGCATTGACGATGATGACTAAAGTGAGGAAGAAGAAGAAGAATGGATCTTTCTCCATGAAGTAGTGATCCCATAGAGTTCGAGTAACGTCTGTCCCACAGGCACCTGCAAACATGCTACGCAACTACACACACACACACACACACACACACATCACAAACAGTGTGTAAATACAGACAAAGTTTCAGAGTATCTCTGACACTTCCATTTGAAACCACCAGTCCACACAAGCAAAGTGTCAAGGTACAAATGGAAACATCAATTTCAGGAAATCCACCCAACTAAGGGCATGCCTTCAGACAGCAAAATGATTTTACCTTATCAACCATTTGCTAATTGTCATTACTGACACAACTAAGCTCTCACAGTGCAATCATCTGACTGTACTCAGCACTTATCTAGAAAATGACAGGGTTAAACCCCACATAACTTTCCACTTACCCAGGGTTGCAAGTACTTGTCTGGGCTGAGCTTCTTCGTATCCAAGAATGAACACAGCTCTGGGTCATGATAGAGAAGGAGCAGGCGAAATAAATAAAACGGTTTCCCATCAGCACGACACTCTCTGTACACCACAAATATGGATTTATTTCACACGATATCACAAGTCTTTGATTGAACTACACTAATGAGATACAAAGAATTAAGCTTATGGACTCTATTGTTGTGTGTCATCATCCTGCTTACTCTGCCCTTCTTCTCAAGAACCAAACAATGGACTCTACTACAACACTACCCATCCTATCCTGCCCAGTGCTATCATGGCCCCTCCCACCCTCACAGCAACAGCCCCAGTTCTGTTGTGTCCGGGGGAGTAATACCACAGCATAAACAGAATCACCCACAAGCCATGTGTTACACAAACAACCTGCGAGATTCAGTATAACTAAATTCTACCAACTAGAATCATATTGTGTACTCACAGTAATCAATTAGGTGTAACACAGTGTAAGACTTTACCAAACCTCTCCACCCTTCCATGCCACAAACAAACCAAAAGAATTTTAAAAACGTTATTAGTTAGTAACCACATAAAACAACATCCAGTGCCATCTAGTGCCCACCCTGATTCCCTTCCAAACACTCACTTGGGAATGTACTTGTTCATCATTGCATAGAAGCAATTAAAGAGATCCGCCCGAGGAAGAGAGAGGGAAACGAAAGGAAGGAGTAGCTCCGCCCACCCACAATCCGAAGAGTAGCGGAGGTTTCGAGACTTGCTGTAGAAGGTGATGACCATTTCCATATCTTCGGTCACTTCTTCTTTACTCCGACTGCATCCCTCTGGATTCAGACGACCTGACGGACGGAAAATATATTCATGGACGGTAATACTCAGCAGCATATTGAACGTGCAAGAGAATACACTCTGCCATGCCAGAAATAAGGAATTTTGATAATAAACAAACTTTACAATTATTTATCACACTATTACTGAGTGTAAATTATTATGTTTCCTTTCCTTCATCTGGATACCAATGGCTTATTTCCAATTTCATACCAAATTAGAATAACAAACAATTCTTCCTTCCTTGATGAGTGGAAAAGGAAGTGCTCCTCATGCCATGTCTATCTCCTGACCAGACTATACCAGAATTCGAACACAATCACACTGTGTTGCTTGAACATAGTGCAGCTCATCAGCCGAGCCACCACAACATCAAACACACACACACACACACACACACACAGACACACACACACACACACACACACACACACACACACACACACACTGATATTACCACTACTACACTTGACCAACTGGAGTGAAAAGCAAGTGTACAACTTTATACAAGAAACTCTCAACAACTATATATGATACTTGAATTTTTTGTTGTTGTTGTTGTTGTTGTTGTTGTTGTTGTTATCGTTGTTTTAACTTTTTGTTTGCAAAAATGCATGCTAGCGATCTCAGCTTACCTGCTTGCTCCAAACACTGTGCATGTATTACTTCTTGATTCTCAGCATCCAATGGACCAGACCAATTGCCTATCATATCAGATCTGCGAGATGCCCCCAGGCATTCCTACAAAAGTAAAGAAAACATATTCAATCCCGACTCTACTTAGTTTGTTCTCTCACCTTCCACAAATCTGCTCTAACTTCGTTTGGAACTTTGCCATCTTCAAACAAAGCCCTGATGAACTCCAAGTCCTGGTGGTTGGCTATGGCTTCCCTCAGTGTCTCCAATCTGAAGGGAACAAATGAATTAAAATTGTGAAGAACTTTAGACACACAGTAACACATGATATGAAACTATTGCTCATAATGCTTAGAAGGCAAATACGCATTGTTACTTTCATTGATAGTACATTTCCTACAACAGAGGTTAGATGCAATTGTAGTCTGTGGTCTAGCTTATTAAATCAGCTGATTGTTCAAGTATATAAAGTTAGTGCCTGTGGTCTAGCTTATTAAATCAGCTGATTGTTCAAGTATATAAAGTTAGTGCGCAATTTTGGAATTTTCAACACTAAATTTCACACCTCCCCATATTCTGAATAACCATTACATAATTAAAATGGAACTATAAAATTTCAACTTGAAGCTCTTTCTTACAAAAGATTTGTTATTTTACATTTCTACCTCAGTTAACAGATTAGTTCAGAGTTGGCTAGAACTAAAAATCAGGTAATGGCATCTCTCTCTTACCGGCTTTTCGGAGGTTCTGTTTTTTCTTCCGAGCCCAACGCAATTCCGTTTACTTCGGCTTCTAAGCCTAAGCCCTGGGTATCCAAACTTTCACCAGAACCTAAACTGTTAGTCTTAGAATCAGAAAGTGGCGTTTCATCATCCACTCCTCCCAAAAGTTCGTCTATTTCTTTAAGAAATTCATCCTTTTCTTCATCCATTCTTCGAGCTCTGTCGCTATGAATAAAAGCAGAGTTCTATTTGGAGTACAAAGTAAACCGTTTCCAACTGGTAGGCGGAGTTTGTTGTCAAGGCAACATTTCGAAGAGGTGCGCACCGTCCAGAATTCAATAATGATGAAGAGGGAGAGCGGGATTAGTAGAAGAAGAAGTGAGATCTTTAGCAATGTCTGAGAAGCCTCAAGTTGACTGCCATGGAAGGGAGTGGTGTGACATAGGTGTGGGCGTAAACGATGTTAAAGTAGTAATAGATCGTTGTAATGAGGATTCCCGTTCTAGAGCGGTGACCTTAGCGGGCATCGTTGAAGAACTAAATGAGAAACTGACGCTTCAGAAGACAGAGAAACTGATGGATTTCCAAAAGAGAGTAAAGGAAAGAGTGAGTAAACGGGAGAAGCAGATCGAGAAAGAAATTGCAGCCGCTGCAGCACTGAAGCATCGATCTGAACAGTTGGTGGTGGAAAGAGCATTGAATACAAAGGCAGCAAAGGTAGACTGTACTATCTAATATGCCTTGCTTGGGGGATTAATGCTAAATGTGCAGGGAAATTACATATTTTGTATTAGTTTTAAAAAAATTGTAAAGCTATTCCACATTCTTTTGTTACCAAATTTCTGAAATATGCTGGATTGGTCACGTCTGGCAAATGTGATAAACTCCTAAATTATTCTAATAACATATAAAACTGCATGAAATTGTTGTTGATTCAATTCTAAAATTGAGACCTAAACACTTGAAGTTTTATTATTGACACACTTAATAAACCACTCGCAATCAACTTTTCTGTTATCACATCAGCCCACTGTTAAAGGTCACGCCTTTAGGGGCATGTCCGAACTATTTTTGGGAAAAATTACTGTCATTATAATGCTAACATTTTCACTCCCCCCCTCCCCACTTTAGCGTCAAAGGCTATGCACCTTTTACCAGGGCAGAAACAGGACTTCCAATCTCGTACTAGAATTCACAATATCTTCTTTCTTAAAAACGTTTCCACACCAAATAAACTGCAAGTCCCTTTGAAATGTTTCATCTTAAAGTTACAACAGTATGAAAAGTATGTGAAGTAAATTACAACTTTCTTTTGGGTTATTTTTTGTTGTTGTTGTTTGGGTGTCGCTAGTTAATAGCTCTGTTGTTTATTTGTATTTAGTGTGTAGAAGTGGGCTTGGATGTAGAGGATGTGCAAGTGGTAGCCAGTGGACGGCAGTCCAGATTTAATCTAGCAAACGTCTCCTCGAGACCACCATCTCTTCAAGCGGCCAGGCAGTATCTCCTCTCATACAGTGCCAGCAACAGTCACAAGAGAAAGATGGAGCCTAAGTTGACACATAAGAAGCTTCCCTGCTGTCAGACTAAAGTCACCACTGTGGTTTATCATAATGTGCCACAGATGGCTGTGAACTGTTGCTCAAAGAGACTCTCTGGTGGGTCCGTGGGTTCAAGTGATCTATCAAGCACGTCTTCTTCTTCGTCATCAACCTCATCCTCGTTTTCCTCGTCGTCTCCATCATCCGTTTGTTCTTCATCACTTACTTCTTCTACATCACTTACTTCTTCTACAGTTTCTCCTCCCATGCTGACAGTTACCAAAAGCTTTAAGCCGGCCAAGAAGCTTGAAGACATGGACCACAAGCAAGCGGGAAAGCAGTTTCTTCTCTTTCGCAGGCTCTATTCGGAATTGGAAAGGGAAAAAGTGCGTAAAGTTCGCCAGCAGTCCCAGCAAAGGAAGAAAATGGAGCACATCAGGAAGAAGAAAGAGATGGAAAGGAGAATGGCAGAGGAAGAGTTGGCAGTTGATAGTGAGTGTGAGCTAGTCTCCCAGGTCAGTACTGACACGTCTGATGACCGGCAGAAAGCAGAGGAATGGCAGGAAGTCTTGCTTTGCGAAGCTAAGAGGTTAGAGCTTCAAAAGGCGAAGGAAGTAGAGCGCTATATTGCAGCATTGAAGGCTCAGCTCCGGCACAAGATGGAACGAAAGAAAATCACGGTGCCTCCGTTGTGTTTCTGTACTGACAGTATTTGGGACACTGATCCTGAGAAGTGTGCCAATAATTGTACCTTCCATAGAAATTCACAAGGTATGTATATACATTTCTTCTTAGCCTAGGGGTATATTTTATTTTTATTTTAAAGTACATGTACATTATTAGATTTTAAGTAGATCTATATTTTGGGGAGCTGCTGGAGTATTTAATTTACCTTCTTCTCACACTTTGTATTTTTCTATATTATTGGTGAGCGAGAGGGAGACAGTATTAGGGATAAATATTATTACACAAGTCTAGTGTTGTATAGCAAGATATTCACAAGCAAGGCTAATTTTATTTTCACAAGCTGCAGGCAAGTGAAAATAAAGCCTGTGCATGAAATATCTCACTATATCACACTCTGATGAGTGGAATACAACCATGAGATTTCATGGGTTATCTCACAGGTCATGAACCTAGAAATACTATTGTGAAGTCCCAAAATGACGGTTTGTGGTTACTATGGTATTGAAAGCCCTTTCAAAAATTTGATAGTCTTTAGGTGAGTATTTTGTTGCCTAGAGCTACTGGTACTTCTAGTAGGCTATTCTTAATAATAGTATGGCGCGTAAGTTGCCGGGAAAAATCGCTGTTCAATTGAAATCGCACAGGGAAAGTGAAATAGTGCGTAACTAATTGAAATACCTCGGTAACTAAGTGGAAACTAAGTGAAATAGTACGGGTAAGTGCGCACGCACAGAGCAGTTCCAGTCGTTTCTAGTTGGAGACAATGTCCTTCTTTACCACAGAACCTCTACCCGTATTAGACGGAATGTTTTACAACAGATTAGGAGGAGTCGTACGATGAAAAGAAAGTTCCAGCGGAAGCTAATCCCGAAATAAGGAGATGTTGACTGAACGATACAGTGTAGCTACAATTGCAAAAGACTTTTTAAAAAGCTGGCCTACTATTAGCGAGTGATAGCACGGGTAACCTGTACTATTAGGGTCAATAGCACTCGTAAAGCAATTGAAATAACACTCTGCTTCGCCTCGTGCTATTTCAATCGCGTTACTCGTGCTATTAATCCCGAATAGCACGGTTACCCATGCTATTACTCATACATATGCTACAACACCTACTATACTTATGAGTATTTGTTCAAAGCTCTGCCTTTTTTTTTCTTCTTCTTCCCAGCTGAGTGCTTGTTGTCAAGAGCTACTGGCAATTCAGGTAATCAGAATGCCTTTAGATGATACCAAAATATAAAAGCTACCATCACTTGAAACAATTGAAGGAAGAAAATAATTCTGTATTTACTGGTCAACTGCTATTCACTTGTACTTCTATAAATAGCACGTTAGTCGTCAGTAATGACGGATTGAAATGCTTTAAGTAACTTCTAGTGTATAAATCATATAACAACATTGTAATTATGCTTTGTCTGATGAAGAGAATTAGTTTTGTATATAGTTAGCTAGACTGACTCGCTTGCCATACGTGCTCAAGCATACCACCAGCACTAGTATACACTCATTAAGTCAACAACTACATTTCTTGTATTATAATGTCATTGTTTTACATTCACTTCAGCACTATTACCCACACTGTTAATGTTTGTGTAGAGTACATCAGAGCTCTGACTAACCTCCTCCAATCACTGGACATGGTGTAGCTTCATTTCTCCTCTTCATTTCTCCTCTTTTTATCTCATTTCAGACAAATCAGTGATGATTTTCTTTCATTTTTTTTTTTTTTTTTTGCAATTTTTTTTTATTAAACTTTTGATTGAAAAGTTGTGATTATTTTGAAATAATTGATTCCAGCCAATAAATAGCTACAGAGAATTGAGAGTGAAAAAAATTTATACACTCCACCATTATCAGTTTGATATGTACCTGTATTTTATTGCTGAAGAATTCTTCAGTGACTTGTGGATATTTGAAGCACTAATGTGTGAACTATATTAAATTACAAAATTCTACTTTTTACAGTTGCAGTAAGTATTGAGGTTTGGGCATAATAGATTTATAAAAATAATTTGCCTAAGTCTTTAGAAGAATAATTGCACAAACTTGAGATTCAAGATGTCATTGTGTACACTTTAGCTGCTCCCTTTACAAGTTCAACATGTAAGATAATCATTATAATATTCTACTGCAATGCTTCAAGAACTGCTCAATGAACAAGGACTTACACAAAGCTCTTATATTTTAGCACATTCATAATGATGTTTATTGTTAGTACTACTATTATTAATATTGTGCAGTTAGTATAGCATACATTATAGCTCTTGTTTAAATAGGGGAAAAAAAGTTCAGTATATAAGTGCTAGGGTGAACAGACAGGAATGTGGGGTCTGTTTTCTTCAGTCATGGGACTCGCGGAATTCCAGACCACTTGTGATTTAGAGTCACATGATATCCCATGAGGAATAATTACAACAGATGAATCCATGAAGCACATGGGATTTTATTACTATAACAGATGAATAACAATATTATTGAAGCACGTGCAAATTTATTCACGGCTCAATTAACAAGCCTTTATATAAACACAAACATAACAGCGCCAGCCTCACTTGGCTATGAGTAGCTCTGCTCCTCAGTCCAGTAGATAAGTAGCTAGTAACAATGAAGGCCTTGGTAAGTTTTATGAGACAGTACTCTGAGAGTGTATAATAAAAACGACCATGATCCTCCTGTTTAGGTCCTTGTGCTGCTACTGGCATTGTCAGTGCCTATATCACTGGCCCAAAGATGTCCTCCTGGCTCCCAGCCATGCCCCACTACCATGGCAGACTACCATTATCCTGTAATTACCACAGATGATGACAACCGTTACGTCACGTCCACACGCTGTCCCCCGTATGCCAACCCAGGGTGGAGCAACCCTGGCAGTGCTTGTGCCATAAACACAACCTACACTTTCCCACTGCATCCAAAATTTGCTCTTAATCCTGTTCCAGTCGGAGAGGAGCTTAGTCGGTTCGAAGGAATATATTACTTGAAGGAGGACCCAGCGCCTATATTAGGAGCCATAGGGGTATTGGTGAACGGTGTGGTTGTTTATGGCAGGGGTTCACCTTGCGGAGCCGGTTCCAGATGCCCCAATGCAGGAACAGGAGCGCCTTCAATATATGTTGACGCTGTTGACTCGGAAGGAAATACCATCGACCAGTGTGGAGGACACCCGCAGCAAATGGGAGAGTATCACATCCACTCCGCGGTCACTTTCATGAATAGCACTGGCCGCCAAATGTGCAGCCTCCCTGCAGATTCTCCCGGCAACCACTCGGTCCTCTTGGGCTGGATGTTCGATGGTTTCCCAATTTACGGCCAGTATTCACAGGGCGGAAACATCCCTACTGCCTTGGATCAATGCCATGGCCACACCCATGAGATTGACGGCATCATGACGTACCACTACCACATGCCCATGAGCTACCCCCACATCATAGGGTGCTTCAAGGGTTGCCCAGAGGCAAGCAACAACCAGCAGCTAGGAAGCCTTGCAAGTCAGTACTGCCCCAATGGAGGCCTTGACACCGATCCACAGCCAGCTTTTGAAGGTCCCGGAGGAGCAACTGTTCCTACTACATCCACTGCTTCTACTGCTGGCACCATTTTAGCTTCAGTGTTGGTTGTGACAAGCACTATGGCTTTCTTACTTCTATTGCTTTGAGTAACTCTTCTTCTTGTTATAGCATGTAGAAATGTGAATCTCTTGAGCTGACACTTTACTTCCGATATTTGTAGCTATAAAAAGTTAACAACATGTTAATAGAAAGCTGAAGCTATTATATTGTTTTCTTGTACTCCATTACCACTATAAGTCTTAAATACTTTAAAGTAATAATAGGAAATTTTTCTCTTTTTAACAGCCAATATTTTCAATTATTACTTAACTATATATTTTATTATACTTTAAAGTATAACATTAAGAAAGCCATTTGAATGTGGTTCAGTCATTTTCAATAATATCAGTTTTTCTCCTAACAGCCAATAAATATGCAGACCCCTAAAGGACTTTGGCAAAACATTGAAATGTGTTAATACTTTTATAAAAGAGGAAAACTGGTAGAACGTGATACAAAATTAACTGTATTTTTTTCTATTTAAATAATATTACCACTGAACTCACTAATCTAAAGTATAGAACACTTGCACAGCATAAATAATTAGTATAGCTGTACAAATTTAGATTTATTTCAGAAGCCAGAATGAAGTTGTTGTTGTTGTTGTTGTTGTTGTTGTTTTTTCGATTTACTTTAAGTTCAGTAAGACTGAGGTATCAGAGTCCACACGATTTTGTAGTAAGTCCTAGTCCTGGCAAGTATTTGTAATGATCTTGAGTTCTCCATTGGTTCTTACATAAGTACATAGTAAAGATGAAATGGTTCTTCTTGGAAATAGTCGGGTAGAAAACTTGCGTGAATCTACCTCCAACTTAAACTATATATTAATTGCAGCAGCTAGCTGTTGAAAAATAAGGATGTATTTTTGGATAGCATAATGGTGATTAACTCTTTCCTATTCTTGCCTGGTTATAAGAATGATAATTATTTGGGAGAAAGCTCAGACAAGCTGGGATTTCAAGAATCCATCATGAACAGTAATGGAAGTAATTACTGAACAATGGCAGATGTCATGTGTGCATCAGTCCTGAAGTAATTCCTGAGCACCTGTGATATATTATCAAACGATTCAGTTGTGATAGTAAAAAACAACAACAAGGTGTTGGTGTTATACAAAGATTCTAATTTGTTACAAAGCTGAGACTAGCTAACACTAAAATTTATCAATATCAAAGTAGCTAACCATTGACTAAAATATAAGTCACAATGCACTGTGTTTGATGCAAACTAGACATGCCATCAAAAATTCTCATCCAGAAAGTAGTAGAATTTTATAGATACGCCGCATCAATAATAGGTTCGCGTTTCTCCGCGGAGTACGACCTTTTACCGGATCACGCGAAGCGTACTTCAACCTGTACGGAGAAAGACAGGCTACCTTCGCCGCGCTTCTCTCCTTTGTCATGGCTTGTGGCGAACCTACTGGAGGAGATATGAAGCTGCAACGTCAGTCTCTACCTATTTACTCTGCGCGCAATTCACTTATTCGTGAGTTTAGGAAGAACAACTGCAGCATTGTGGTGGGAGAGACTGGAAGTGGGAAGACTACTCAGATTCCTCAAGTAAGAATATTTGTGTGAGAGGTATAGTCCCCTCTATTCTCTGTAGCTAGCTTTCTCAGTAAAAGTGTGAAATCAATTCCAAGCCCCACCCCCACTTACATAGGACACACCCACTCCTTTAAGAAGCAATGGGATATGTGCTCCTAACGACCTAACCTTTGGTCAATTCTCTCCTAATTGTTGTTACTACTGTTTCTACTTATCATCAGGTTGTTGTTAATTTGTTGCTATTATTACTGATCTGTTATTACTATTATTATTATTACTACTATTATTACTATTTTTTATGATGATGATGATGATGATGATGATGATAGTGTAGTATCTACTGGAGGCGGGCTTCACCAAGAAAGGTGGCATCATTGGTGTGACCCAGCCTCGTCGGGTGGCTGCTACAAGTCTGGCTCAGCGCGTGTCCCAAGAGCGAGGGGTGGAGCTAGGGGCGGAGGTGGGCTACAGCGTGAGGTTTGAGGACTGCACGTCTTCACAGACAAAACTCAAGTTCATGACGGATGGCATGTTACTGAGGGAGGCCATATTGGATCCCAAACTCATGAAGTGAGACTAATGGAAGGGTTGTTATGTGAACTTGGGGCTGTTCCATTGGCTAGGGTATTACTAATAAATATGTTCAAGTTGGGTTGGCTGTCTTCGGCTAGCATAGCAAGGGAATGGCAGTGTGGGAGGGAATAAGGTTTTTGAGATTTTGTTGTTGTTGTTGTTGTTGTTGTCTATTATTGGATGTTTACATCTATGGAGTAGGTGAAAGAGGATTGATAATTAATTGTGCAAATATTTGGATGTGCAACTATGTTATGTACGGTATTGGTATTGTAAGTATGGCGTTAGTCCTGAATGCAAGGGTTCATCGATAGCTTTCACCACTGGGAATAACCATAGAGGGAAAGATAACTTTCTTCTAAGTGATGGGGCTATGTATGTATTTGCACGTGCTACTAATTATAATCTCTAGTCTCCTTTTGTAAATTAATTTATTAGATTTCCTTCCTTTGTTTTCTGTTCAGGTATAACGTCGTGATACTGGATGAAGCACATGAGAGAACAGTCCACACAGATTTGCTCTTCGGGGTCGTGAAGGCCGCTCAGAGAGCTAGGGCCAGGGGGAAGCTGCGCAGGCTACAAGTGATTGCTATGTCGGCTACTCTCGCCTGCGAGGAATTCTCTGCCTACTTTTCCGGAGCCAAGATCCTGTACGTGCAGGGCAGGCAGTATCCAGTGACTATGCATTACACTCTGACCCCTCAGAGCGACTACGTATCTGCTGCTATTACCGCGGTGATACAGCTGCATGAGGAAGAGGTAAAGGATTGTCTAGATTTTGTGTAATATTTTTTAAATGATTCCTTTGTTTATTTTGGTATTAGACTATTTAAATCTGTTCTGAGTAAGTTTGTAACTAATTCAATGGTTAATTTGCCATTAATCTCCAAAATCAGAGCGTGACAGACAGACAGACAGACAGACTGGACGACTACTATAATCATCTCGTGCATGTACACTGAGGGTTAATAATAATAACAATAATAACAATAATAGTAATAATAACAATAATAATAATAATAATAATAGTAATAATAACAATAACAATAATAATACAATAAAATAGTAATTAGCAAAATCAACAGTCATTATTATCGTGCTTAAAACATTAGCAACAATGATGATGATAACAACGAGAATCAGAAAATATACATGGTAAAGGATCATTGTCGAGTAATAAGTACAGGTTTGGAAGCTAATTTTTTGTTCAAGATATAAGACATGGTAAAGGGTTGATTCCCATATTTCACTCTATTGTATGATGACACTGTGTGGCCCCACCAGGTAGAGGACAAGACTGGCACTTCTATGGGAGACATCCTAGTGTTCCTGACCGGGAGGGAAGAGATAGAATCGGTACAGGACACTCTACTCCGCTGTTCCGATCTCTTCCCGACACACTGGCTCAGCCTCCTCATATGCCCCCTGTTTGCAGCCCTCCCATCGTCACAGCAACACCGCGTGTTCCAACCGACGCCCCAGGGTTCGCGTAAGGTCATCCTGTCCACCAATATTGCAGAGACGTCAATTACCATTCCGGGAGTTCGGTACGTGGTGGATACCGGAGTGGTGAAGGCGCGCGGCTTCAACCCTCGGGTGGGACTGGAGGTCCTGTCAGTGCAGGCTGTATCTAAGGCACAGGTGGGTGGGGTGTGGGGGTGTGACTTATGCAATATCATTGCGTATCTGGATAATTAGATTATTATTATTTATTCTAAATGAAGTAGTTATATCAACAAGTTTATGGTATCTGACACATTAAAGTGTCAAATAAATTAATACAAATACATAGAGAGAACATCAACAACTCTGGTATCTATAGTATGTACAAATGTATAAATTTTTTCTCTCAACAAGAGCTGTGGTCAGTTATGAAAAGTGCTGGTAACAGTCTGTCACTCACCATTTCCATTCATCCAGATCCTATTTGAAAACACATAATGAATGCTATTGTTAGCTATATTATAGTTTGGTTTTTTTTTTTGTTTTTTTTTTGCCCCTTGTCTTCTTCTTTCAAGTCTGGCCATAGTTGATGCCTTTGAAAGTCATATTGTCAGATATAGTTGATGATTTACTATCAGTAGCCATATTAATGATTGGATTAGAGTATTCCGTTTGTAAGCCCTAATTAATTTAACACTTGCTGTGAGCCCTCGTTGAGTAGGCACAACAGCCAGGCAGACAGGAGGAAGCTGCTGATCCGAGTTCTTGGAAGCGAGCTAGCCTCTCCTGGAAGAGAGGAAAGTGTTCGTGCAAGGAGAGCTTTGCAAGGTTGTGCATAAGAGGTTGTTATAAAAAAAGAATTATGCTGAGTGTACAATTATCTCAGATTTGTTGAGTGGTTTTAATTGAATGCTGTAGTGAGCAAGACATCTGAATTTATAGGCATGCAAGAATACTAGGGTTAGCTGAAATCCGCAAAGTTTATAATTAGAGTTGTTGTTGTTGTTGTTGTTCTCTTTATGTATTTGTATTAGCTCATTCGACACTTGATGTTTCAGACGATCAAATAGTTGAATTCAGTGACTTCAGAAATGTTTAATCAACTAAGTTTTTAAACAACAGTGGTTTTTTTTTATCGTAGGCGCGTCAACGTACAGGCAGGGCTGGCAGGGAAGCAGCAGGTCATTGCTACAGACTCTATACTCAGGAACATTTTGAAGGTGGGTGTGTAAAAGGTAAAGGGTAGACATATATATATATAATTTTTTTTTTTTTGATATTTAACATTATGTAATTAATGATTCATGATTCATACATTTCTACTGTTTGGGTCTGTACAGCTTTCTTTTGATTTTTCGCTTGTAAATTCACAATCAATCAATCATGCTCTACATACGGAGCTAACGTACAATAAATAATTCATTGCAACAGTACGACAAGAAGTTAGAATAGTAGAACTATTTTAATGAAATAGAGATAGTGGTTAGAAGCTGAGGTACTTTATCATTTTGTTCTCAATTTGGAGAGGAACATTATATAAATTATTAATTTATTTTTATTATTATTTAATTCGTTTTTATCATTATATTTATTATTTATATTAATTGGTGTGAACTTTGAACTTTTCATTGGTGGTAGAGTTTGCTGACGACACCGTACCAGAGATTCTCCGCTGCTCACTGTCGTCAGTCATTCTACAGCTCCTTGCAATAGGCGTGGCCAACATACTGACCTTTGACTTCATGTCCCCGCCCCCTAGGAAGTCCCTGCTGAAGGCCGTGGAGCAGCTGTACTTGCTAGGGGCCGTGGAGCCGGAGGAGAAGGACAAGAAAGAAGGAGAAGAAGACAACAAGATGGACATTGGCGGAAGCAAAGGAGAAAAGAAGCACGATAAAAAGAAAAATGGAAAAGATTCAATGAAGAAAGAACTGAACGAAGAAGAAGAGGATTACTCTCTCCAGCTGACGGCTCTGGGACGAAGGTTGGCTCATTTTCCGCTGGAGCCGATGCTGTCTCGAGCCATACTGGCTTCAGAAGAGTTTGGTTGCACTCACGAGGTGCTGACCGTTGTGAGCATGCTCAGTGTGGACTCGGTCATCTTCATTCCTCGCAACAAGAAAGAGGCGGTGATGACTGCTCACAGGAAGTTTGTCTCTGAGGATGGAGATCACATGACCTGGCTCAGCGTATACCGCGCCTACAAGAGCAACAAAGGAAATAAAGTAAGAATCGATTGGGAGAAGAGTCGTTTTACGTCTTATTTGGTACATTCCATTGAAGGAGTGTATACATACCTGTGTTGTTGTTGTTGTTTTTGTTGTTTTTTGTTTTGTTTTTTGTCCTTTTTAATGGAAAAAGAAATGCTGTTTATTTCTGTTTGTGTTCTAATACTAGAATCAATAACGTCTATATCAGCAGCTCTGCATCCATTAATGGAGTTATATGAGAGTAACATAGCTGAGCTTGTATTTCATTGGATTAGCTATTCCTCTACCTCCCCCCCCCCCCCCCACACATACTCACACACACACACACACACATACTCACACACACACACACACACATACTCACACACACATACTCACACACCCTCCCACTCACCAGTGTCATCTTTCCCATAGTGGCATAGTTCCAATTGAAATGGTTTCATTGTGTCTTTCTTTGGCTTCTGAAGAGGAGGTAATGAGAGCACATGTTTTTGAAGCTCACGTGTTGTCACTGACACTTCCTCTTACCACATGGCTTCCATCCTCACATGGTGTATTCTCCTTACTCCAACTCTTGCATTGTTTGGCTGGTTTAGCTCTGTACAGGACTTCAATATGGAATTGAATTTTTATTCAAATAGAAGCGTTATTTATTTTTAATTTCATTAATGTTATTATTTCTTTATTATTTTTATTTTATTTTATTTTATTTTTTTTGGTCTTCAGTTCTAGCTAGCATGTATCACAGGTATTTGACCACTTGTTCTCATTTCTCTCTCAGTTTCTCTGGTAAGAGTTTTCAGACTTAGGATTTCAAAGGAGTGCCAGTTTGTCTGAACCTCCAATGTCAACACAATCAGCCTTCCTCTGGTTGTATTGTACGGTTGAAAGCTTATCACATAGTTATCTAAACTCTACCGTCCCTGTAATGGATATTCATCTATTCATCATCCTCAAGTGCTCCATTCAAGTGCTAGTGTGCGTCGGGGATTCCCAACAGTTTCTATATCTATAGACCAAGTATCATAATTCTTTAATTAACTCTCAATAGCTCAATGAACCCCCCCCCCCCCCCCCCCCCCCCACCTCCTCTCCTCTTCTCTCTGCCATCCTTCATGCCTTGCTCACACCCTGTAGTCACCAGAGCTAGAGGGTATACAAGACTCGAGTGTGTGGTGGTGGTGTGAGCAGCTATCCTCCGCAAACTGTTAATTTCCTAAGAATAACAATGAGACTGAGATGATATCTTCTCACCTGGTACTTGATTTACTGATGTCAGTTTCACCTCATGACCTCTGCTGTTTGTCTTGTCACTGCGTCAGTCAACAACACTTCTCTCTCATCAGATATCTAACATTGTTTCAAAAAAAAAAATTTTTTTAATAGAACCATATTCAATTTGGCCTCTAGAGGATCCTGCCTATACATAAGAAAGGAAGGTTACTGAAACTAATTAGTAATATGATAGTATTGTTACAAGTTGTTGATTGATGTCAAGAACTTTCTGGGCTAGATGTGTGTGTGTGTGTGTGTGTGTGTGTCTGTTCTCCTGCGAGTTCCTAGCCTGGCTCCAGGAGCTTTGCTTGCACAGTGCACAGGCATCCTGGCTCAGCCAGGTGCGCGTGACCGCCTAGCAGCGGCAAGATAATTTACATTTTTTTGCTTGTGTATGTGTGTGTGTGTTTGGAATGGAGGAGTCCCTGGAAGATATAGTTATAGTGAGACGACTGAGATGGCAGGGCCACCTGGCAAGAATGGATGACCACAGACTGCCCAAGAAGATACTGTTCACACAACCTTCCACTCGACCACATGCACGCACATGCAATTTGTGACTTAAACTTTCTCTTTAAAGTCTTCACTTTGCCACTGCACGAGTTCTCACACTTGTAGGTCATCGCCAATGGTAATGGCAGCTGATGCAGTTGCCTAGGTTACAGCATGCCTGTGCAGACTGATCATCCTTATATATTTAGGTCACAAAATAATGTCAAAAATGGAAAAGTCAGAAGGGAGCGTATTATTACCTATAATTAGAATAGATGAGAAGTGGAGATTTTTTATGTGTTTAATTAGGTGGGGGGTTTTTTTGTTGTTGTTTTTGTTAATACGATTTATTTATTTTTTTGATTTTTTTTTTTAGGTTTGGTGTAAAGATAATTTTATACACATCCGACACATGAAAATTGTCGTTGACATACGACAGCAGCTGGTGGAACTGTGCGAGCGGTTGGGCGTGGCATCCACCTCTGGGGGTGCAGAGTGCAGCCAGAAGTTGAGAAAGGCTCTGTTGAGGGGACTCTTCGTGAATGTGGCAGAACACATTGGAGAAGGGAAATATCGAACTGTAAGTGTGCGTGTGCGCGCGTATGTGTGTTTTAAACTTGTATAGAAATTATCAGATGTACTAGGAGGTGTGGCATATTCATAATTTTGTGGAAGTCGTTTGTGATCAAAGTTTCTTCCGTTTCCTTTTTTTTTTTTTTTTTTTTTTTTTTTTTTTTTTTTTTTTTTTTTTTTTTTTTTTTTTCCTCTGCAGTTATCCACTAGACAAGAAGTTTACATTCATCCCACTTCGTGTCTCTTCCGGGTCAAGCCCCAGCCATCCTACGTCATGTATTCTGAACTTGTCCTCACTTCCAAGTGCTACATGCGGTAAGTGATGAAGCTAATTTATTCTATTGTTTTCTGATGTAAATGCTCATAAAGTTCGAACCCAAAGCAGGAGAGTTGGGCATCTCTGTAGTCTTTGGACGTGCTAAGTCTAACGGAGGTTAGGTGGTGTAGAACTTCTGAAACATGTTTGTGTTCCCATGCCAACCGCTTTCATTGACAAGATGTATAGGTTACACCACAACATGGAGGTTGGTATGGGATTTATACAACAGAGGGCCAAAGGCGCGAGGTTAGCATAAACCCTGTATCGACCAAACAGAGGGGGGCAACCCCGACTTAAATTATGGCTCTAGGCTATAGGAAACGCATTGAAACAAGTTTTTGATTGGACAATTTCATTTATTCACCTCCGAAGAGGAGAGTATGAAATACATTAACCCCGAGTTGAGCACTCTGATTGGACGGTTTGAACGTACCATGGTACAATGCTAGCATTTATCAAACCTGCTTATACATACGTTGTAGTCTCCATTGTAAATATCACAACTTGCCGATCCAAGCTTCACTTGTAGTCATTCAGTTTAGAGCTGTGCTTTGGAAGTTGATATCTTATCTGAGATCTTTCTGTTTCTGTTCGCAGTAACGTAAGCACAGTGGAGGCGGAGTGGGTGGCAGAAGTTGTGCCTTCTCTGCACAGCAGACTCACCGTTGCAGCGGCAGCTAGATGACAGGCCGGATGGAGAGGCGGGGCAAGCATGACGGACATTTATCAGGTGTCAGTTTATCTTTAGTTCATGATCATTTATTTCATCTCCCAGATACCAACTTCCACGTGTGCAGTGTCACCACGTAGTAGCTGTGACATGTGCTGGTATTTGTCCAGATGGAATGTGAGAAATCGAATGTGTCAAGTTCATTTTGAGTAAATATTTTTTGAAGCAGGCACAGGATCTGAACGTGCTTGTGTGTGTGTGAGTGTAAACTTCCACCATTGAGCAGCTGGAAAATTAAATTACATATAATCTAAAAACAGTTCTCCATTTTTACAAAAAATAAATAAAATAAGGGAGGGGGCCCATCTGATTTCACACTTTGTTCTTTCACACCCAGCCTCTCCTCAAAGTTTTTCACCTGTACTAGACGAAACACACCATCACTGGCAGTTTGTGCTATGTTATGTGTCAGTATAACAAATTACTTGTTATTGTTTTTAATCTGACGGTATAAATGATATATGTAGCAGCCATAAGGGGAGAGAGAGAGACATTTGAAAAGCTAACCTACTTTTACTTGTTTAGTTCCTGCTAGCTACACAGAATCTCTAACTACATGTATAGCTCAAAGTAAAACAAAATAAAATGTAAAACGTGAAGTATTGTTGAGGAGAAGTGTTTGCGGATGTCGCTGGTTGCTAAGAAACGCCCTGGAGCAAGTTGGACCACCTGACGATCTCGAAGATGACTAGTCCGGCAAGCATGCCCGCCACGACGTCCAGCACGTGGTGGCGGCCGAAGGTGATGCGCGAGAAGGAGACGAGAAGACCCCAGATGTACCACATGTGCGTCCACGGGTTGAAGGGCGGCATGTAGCAGAAGTACGCTGCCAATGCAACGCAGCGAGAGGCGTGCCCGGAGGGAAACGCGTACTGGTCCACTTGAGATATGCTGAGGGGGATTTCCCCGACATTCAGGTGAGGGCGTGGCCTTTTGAAGATGAGTTTTATGGGAGCTACGATGATGACGTCAACTACCAAGACAAGGAGCATGTTGCAACCGTAATGGAAGTAGGTGTGGTCGGAGGAGGAGGAGATAAAATGGAAGAAGAGAAGCAGAAAGCATATGGCAAACCACGGAACACCGTGCCCGGATACCTCCAGCAGCTTGCAGCAGAGTCTAACGAGTTTCTGGGACAGGGTGACCGGGTGAGAGAAATAGAGGGCAACGGATGTGGTGATCTGCTCGTCCAGGAAGAGGAGGTAGCCCAACAGTCCATTCTGAGGAACGAGAGGAGGAAAGAAAGGGAGAAGGAGAAGAACAAATATGGAGAGAAAAAAAAATATATATATATATATATTGCACTTATTGAAATCAGATAGCATAATACTATGGCGTGCTCTGTTAGGATGATAAGCAAGAACCAGGCTGTGAAAACCCCATATTGCAGGTGAAAATGTCCCTTTGCCAGCCACAGACTGCGCCTATACCACGTGGTCTCAGGAACTCTTTACTCACAATATAACATTTTTCACTTTCAGGTAACTTGAAATTAAATTGCACTACAAAAAAAAATCAAAGAAAAAAATGACACTGTTTTTAACTTGCAATTATAGCTTCTTTTCTGCTACATCCCTGCAAGCCTTGGCCAACTTTGTTAAACTGTTAGCAAAACATTTAGTTGCCATGGCAGCAGCTAGTCCTCCAGGAACTAAGGCTGGCTTGACAACGCAATTAGGAACTATGTCCTGGGACCTAACTGAAGCTCAACATGGTCGCTGTCCTTGCAGTCTGTACATGCCCAACACAAGAACTAATACCTCAATGATTGAACTTTTGTAAATAAAAATATCAATCTGTTTGAAGGTCTCAGACTTGAATATATAAAAGTCACACACACACACACACACAAGTAATGGCAACCATCAAACAGAATCTCTCACCAACCAACAATGAGTTCTTATGACTGTTCCTGTTTCACCAAAGCTGCTGCTTCCTTACCCACAAACTTGACTATATCTCCTTCAAGGCATCTCCCCTAACAATCTGCTCCTGCTCGACTTTCTTTATCTACCTTTATCTACCTCTCTGGTGGAATCATTGGCACCAATGATCACTTTGGCTTAGCATGTGGTTGCCATATACCACGCCCCCACATACTTAAACCTTCTCTCATCGCTGGCATTCCTCTCAAGGAAGAAAGAAAGACTCCAGTTCACAGCTTGCACTCCACAGGAAGCAATGCCTAGTTGATTAGCTCAAATAAACAAAAACAACTAACAATTAAACATACCTGATTGTATAATGCCTTGTAAGGGATTGAATGGTTAATTGGAAACTATACTCAGATCATTAATTAACACCTATCTCCTTGGCTCCTCTATGAGGTTGTAACACAACTGGAAACCTTCCCCTCCTAAGGCTTCGCCACTCGAACACTCCATTATGGATGGTAAAACAGTTTTTTTCCTCTAACAAAAACTTGTACGTATCCAAATCAACTTTACAGGAGGAAATACAAACTTCTCTAAGTTCATATCTGCAGCTGTGTGTACAGCTTGTAGGACTTGCAAGGTAGCATGTGCACTGCGTGTGTATACCAAGTGAGGACCCAGTAGGTGCCGATGTACTAGCTAACACAAGACACTAACTGACACACTTCCATCATTGCTTCAGATTAAAGATAACATGCAGACTGGCAAGGTTGAGAGGAAATGGGTGGCTTATTAATAAATGTACTGTAAACACCTGGCATGCAGGAACAGCTATGAAGTGCTTAAACCTTAAATTAAATGGAGAATGTTCTTTCCCTGTGCATAGCTCTTGAACCGTAATATTTCTTGTAATAGCTATGTACAAGATGTAAGTTAATACTTACCTTCACCTTGTCTTCACCCTTCCCAACGTCAGAGGCCTTACGTTGCTCGGGAGAGACGGTTGAGACAGCTCCAAGACGTAAATTAGCTCCGTTAGGAATGCCTTCTCCACTTCCAGCGCTGGAGTGTCCGTTAGACTGCGAGCTGCGGGATACTGAATGAGCCGCTGATAGGTCACCTTCCATTGAAAAGTAGCGGAATACTCCCTCCAGGTGGCTCACCATTTCACCAATGGACTACCACTATACGAGGCACCAGGGTGCTGCTAATCTGCTACCCTTGCAGCAGACAGAGAGCTAGAGAGAATCCTGCCAATACACACCAAAACAGCACACCTAAAAGGTCATACTCCTAAATATAAAAAACTGTGCGGGTGTGGTCTCGTCATGCCGCCCTCTGATAATGTGTGGGCGCGAGAGGAAACACAGACCGAGGGAGAGGTGGAGTTTGAAGGTGTTACTTAGCAACCACGGGTGCTAAAAGATAACGAATATCTTGTGAACCATGTCGGCCGCTTTAGCGGAAGAAATAGATGAGCTGAACAGGAAAATCGCTTTGTTAGGTAAGCTTATGCAATTCCACTCTCTCCTCCTCACACCCACACTCATTATTTCAAAACATAAGTAAGTTCTGTTATCATAGATGGAGATAAGAAAGCATACGTAGAGAGTTCCCAATGGAGCATCAAACAGAACAGGGTTACCATACAGGATCTCAGGGATGAGAACAAAGCACTTCGCTCCAAACTTGCAAGACGCATGCAAGCTGACGATGAAATTGTTATGGGAATTTTCAAGGCCCATAAGCTTGCAACGCCAGCAGAACTAAGAGGTGTCAATGGAACTACTGTGATTGCTAGATTTGATCAGAGCACATGTGAGCTGATGAAGAAGCGTAATGCCATTCAACATTTGAAGGAATCTCGCATCCAAATGCTGGCTACCTTGGAGGCTGACTTGAAGAAGATGGAAGTCGAGGAAGTCGCCCTTTCCAATTTCACTGCAGGGGATTCAGCTGATGCTCAGGAACTTCGTCAGCTTGAGAACAGGCTGGATAAAGTTACGATAAAAAATAATGAGAGCAAGTTCATTAGGAAGACCTACCAGTGTATCATCCAAAAATTACAAGAGGTAAATAAAAGGAGCATGTTTTTAAAACTTATTTTTAGAGCAAAATGAATGTGGTCATGGCCATATAGATATTTTGGTGACTCCCATTACCTACTTTGTTCACATACTAACATTTGAAAATTAAATTCTCTAAAACCAACTCATTTTGAAAATGTCCACGTGCAATTATAGTAAATTTTCAAACATGGAACCAAAGGATATTCAGGTGACTATGATGTATAGAAATAGAGATAACACTATGTGCATGTGCTGTTATACATACATATTTAAGTCTTGCACTATAATTACAACTTCCAATGGCAACAATTTTTTATCGTTCCAGAACTCTCTCACTTCTGTCTATCTTTAGGCAACTTTGCAGACATTAATGTCTTATCTTACCCATGGCCTTAAAATGTCTTGCTTTATTGAAGTGCTACTTATATGCAACATATATGTCACAACATTAGTTACCATTTCAATTTCTAGTTTCTCATGAAAAAGCCAAGGTGTCAGTTTTAAAATGTATTGGTTGTGAATAGAGAGATATTGCTGCAATTATTATTTACTTAGCCAAGAAAATGGATATTTCTATTTAGGAGAGGCTTGGGTTTGACAATGAGCTGACTGATCTAGAGAAGGCCATAGCCAAAAGAAATAAGGATTTGAAGGAACTAGAGAACATGTGTGTGGATGCACAGCAGGCTAGAGATTTGGTTAAGGCAAGAGATATCACTCACTGTACATACTTACAAGTAATTATTATTATTATTATTATTGCTTGTGAGATAGGGAGAGCTGCAGCATCAAGAGCAGAGCATGGCTACTTCTAGGAGAGAAAGAGAGAAAGTAATATCTGAGTACAGAGCTAAAGCCAATGAGAGGAAAGAATTCCAAGACAAAGTGGAGAAAAGGGTAAGATGGTGAGATCTCGGTTACAGCAAAGTCATCATAAACTGACTGTAGCGTCCACAACTTTCTTTTTTTAAAGCAGAAATTTGTCCAAATTCATTTGTTGTAGTAAAAAGTGTGTTGGTTGGTCTCTATATTTTGTTTTGTGTCTTGTACTATAAATACCTACATCTGTTGCCCACTATAGTCTATACTTATAATATTTTGCCCTATATCCAACTATAGATCAGAAGAGCTTCAATGGCTCATTCTATCAGCCATAGTAAGTTATTAACATCACACCACCAAGTTTTTTTTTTAAATTTTTAACTCTTTCCACAGTGGAGTCTAACACAAAGACCAATCAAGAAGTGCAGGAGGCAAAGATCACTTCTTACGAGGAGGCATTGGCCAAGATCAAAGATGCTACTGGAGTGTCCAACATTCAGGAGGTAGTGGATAGATTTCTAAATCAAGGAAACACCAAGAAACATTTAGAGCAGCTCAAGGAAGAGAACACAGAGCAGCTGGCCAGGCTCAAGGAAGACAAGGAGAAGCTGCAGGCACAATTTGAGGATATGAAATACTCTGGAGAAGCCAAAATGTCAACGTAAGATATTTAGTTTGAATATATAGCATATAATTTACATTGCTATCTGTATTGTTTCAGTGGACAGAGGATGCTTGAAGAATTTGAAGGACACTTGGCACAAGCAAAGAAAGGGTAAGGAAATACATGACTCCTTGAGGTGTGAACTATTACACTGTACTCCTTCCTTGTATCTAAATATAGCTGTGATGGCAGTAAGGATCATGCAGATCGCGCTTGCAAGCTCCTCAGCCAAGTCAAGAGTGGGGTGGACCATCTCCACGAGAAACTACAGCACATCAAGGCAGTAAGTAAAAACAGCAATGGGATTATTTTAGCTTTCTAATCATAAGAGCTATAGAGTGCTAAGGTGAACTATGACTGAGATGAATTTATATCTCCTATCTGCAGCCTCCCACTCACGTCCTGAAGCCACAGAACATCTCCAGTGATGAAGTGGTGCTAGAACAGCTGAGCACTTCCGAGCAAAAGCTGGTGACTCTGGCAGAGGAGCTGGCCAGCAGAGACCTGGATACCATTCACAAAGAGATGGAAGATGAGGAGTTCAGACAGATAGTGGAAGGGGGTGTGGCAGGGAATGTCAGAGTGGACATGCCCAAGGGTGGCTCCAAGCCTACTCTATATGGTAACTATAAGGGAAGGGAAATGGTTTGAAATATAAATGTTACTTATTATATGGCACAATAAGGTCCTTCTTTGCATCTACCAAACATTTATGAAAAGCCAGTAATAACCCAGTTGAAACCTAACAAAGAGATAGCTTGAAATCCTCAAGATTTAAATGAAATTACTTGTTGTGAATCAGATGTTTGGTAAGTGGGAATATCAAGGCTAATCATTATAATAATGTACTTACAAAAGCAACAGCAACATCATGAGTGGTGTCTTTTCAATGTCTGATGCAGATGAAGACAGTGGGAGCGATGAAGAATGCCTCAGCAGAGAGGCCATGAAGAAAATGACAGCTGCTCTAGTGGAGGCCAAGACAAAGAAGAAACCTCAGGATGAAGAAGATGAAGAGGACACCAAGAAAAGGAAGAGACGCTGAGCACATAACAAATTTCTCATATTCACATGTATACTTAGAAAGACAGAACTAGAGTTATGTTAAATTATATTACGGTTTGTATAACTTTGCAATGAAAGTGCTACGTCAACATGACTAGTTTAAGGGACAATCCTGTAATTCCGTGCAATGCTAATGAGGATAAAAACTTTAATCAAATGTAATCAAGTTGTTTGACTCAAACTGCCAATGTCCTGTAAATTCATGAACCACAAAATATCAATTACTCTGTGGGTAAATAGAGTTCAATACCATAAAAATTATTTTCAAAAATCCATTAAACATTACTTTCATTTTCAGAATTGATGGAAATGATGTGCACTGAGGATAACAAAAATTGATTAAGTCAAAACACCCTATCATGAACATTACTGGCAACCTGCGACGGAGCAGCACCTCCTGCAGCCCCACCCCCACCATGAGGGCGTGCTCCTGGGCGACTGGAATGCATTACAAACATGGAACTTTTAATATTATTGAGTTTGGTGGCCAAATCTGTCTTGCTGGGTAATGGTTCTTCGACAAAGACGTCATGGTCCAGACAAGCATCACTGTCCAGTCTCTTCTTGGGGTCCAGAACTAGCAGCTTGTCTATTACATCTAAACAATAGTTGTCCTTAACATAATGTTTTAGTCTGTCTTTGATTTTTCTCTTCTGATTCTTGGGCAGTTCCAGTTTGGAGTATTGCTCGAGACTTTCCACTCCCGGATACACATCGGTCGTGACCGACCCACAGAGCTGGCAGATGAGAGAAATCTGGTGCTGCTCAGTCTCACCCTGCATGACTGCCCGTCTCGTCCACATTTCGCACATGATGCATCCAGCTCCCCACATGTCAATGGGTGGGCCATAATTTCGCTCCCCCAGGAGCAGCTCGGGGGGTCTATACCATAACGTCACTACCCTGTTCGTGTATCGCTGGGAGGGACCCTTGGGGAGAGCTCTGGCAAGGCCGAAATCGGCAAGTTTGAGGACTCCGTTTTTAGTGACGAGAATGTTTGAGCTCTTCATATCTCTGTGAAGAATGCGATTGTTGTGGATATAGAAGAGGGCGCAGAACAGCTGGTACATGACGGACTTTATTTCAGACAACGAGAACTTCACATCTTCACAGTTCAGTAGCCCTGCCAAATCATGCTCACAGAAGTCACAAACGAGGAAGATGCTCCCTCTGTCCCTGCTGTATGGAGACGCTGCAATACAGTGAAATATACAATATATTATCTGTATTATGATAATGAGCCTGATAATGAGCCATAAGGTCCTTCTTTGAATCAGCAAACATTTCTGAATTCAGTGCAATGGCCCTACTGACCTAGCTTAATTAAATCCTACAAAAAGACAGCTCAGAATCTGAAGTGTAGGGGGTAACAGATGAGTGTAAAAATATTTCTGCAAGTGGTTTATTGATAGTACACAGAATAAAACAACAAAAAACAACAACAACTGAACCCTAATTATAGTTCGTCCAAGTTCAGCTGGCCCTCCCTAAAAATTAAATAAATAAAGAAATTAAAACAAAACAAAACAAAAAAAAACAAAAAAAAACCAAAAAACAGCAACAACAACAAAAACAGCTCTCCAGCTTTCTAAATGCTCCTAAATTTAGGCTACTTGATCTAGCTTGGTACACCACACTCATGCAAGATGTGAGAATAGAAATACTCCAGGCAGGATCTTCTAATGATGCATTACAAGTAGAGGACCATCTGATAAATGAGGCAAGTAAGTATCCTTGTAATGGCTGATCAGGAAAGAAGTTCTAATTCAACTGTGAAAGGATGTTGACCACAAAAATGGTGGGGTTAGTAAAAAAACAAAAACAAAAACAAAACAACAACAACAACAACAACAAAACAGCCTCAAACTATCCAGTTAAACAATAATTAACTATGTAGCATAAGTGAGTGAGTACGTACGTTTAGCTCGACAGATCTCCACCAGGGGGACTATGTTGTCGTGATTCAGAAGCTGCAATATTCTGATCTCTCTCAAAGATGTCATCGGAAACTACAAGAACACATCCAACAACCAATTCATGCTCACTCAATCCCATCTACACACACACACACACACACACATACACACACGCAATGCCCTCTCTCCACTAGAAATAATAAATAAATTAATTAATTAATAAATAAAACAAAAAACAACAACTAAAGGTAAAGGAAGATTAAATACAAGTTAGCATGTACAACAACAACAACAACAATCACGCTAGCACATATTGAGACCAACTGCACACTTTGTCCTGCCAGGTCAAAAGAGTTTCACGTAATTTCAAGGTAGAGGGGTGGGCGTTATAGAAGGCCATTGCTGCTTTAGAAAGTCATTTCTGATTGCTCAAGTAACTAACCTAACTAGTTTGTTGATTTTACAAGTGCCAGTTGGTATCTGGTTTGACAGAGTAAATTTAAGGTAAAGAAAAAAAAAAAAGAAAAAAAAAAAAAAAAAAAAAAAAAAAAAAAAAAAAAAAAAAAAAAAAAAAAAAAAAAAAAAAAAAAAAAAAAAAAAAAGAAAGAAAGGAGAATCCTGTTAAAAGATGCGAACCTCAGCGCTACTCTATACTAGCTAGCTATTACAAAATAATCTCAGACCAAAAGAATAGCTGGCTATTCTAACCAGATATCAATATAGCTTGAGAAATGAAAATGGTATATGTAAACGCTGTCTTCATAAGAGAAGAATCTAAACTGGCCCCAGAGGCACTCACCGGTATATATTTTGAAGCAAAACTCCATTTCCAGCATTCCTTTAACTTCCCAGCATAACGCAAAACTACTACAGGCAGCAAGAAATTGTTTGCTCACGTGATTACGGTGTAACAATAGGGGGAGTTACCCAAAAAATCTAGTAACTTACGCTGAGCTGACAGCTTCACGTTTTCTAAAAATCAGCCCGATATAAAAAAAGTAGCACAATAAAAGGATTTAAATCGTCGTTCTCAGTAAGTTCATACCTAAATCTCTCGCACATACGCGCTGAGGGTTAATAATGGTTGAATACCACAACAAAACTTCAAAAGGAAGGTAGATGTGGAAGAGTGGTGCATTAAAAGGATAGCCATGTACATAGTTTTGTTTTTATACCCACAAACTCACCCCTTCTTTCTCATTCTCCATGCGAACTTTTTTCAATGCCACAATTCTGTTGGTCTTCCTGTCTCGAGCTTTAAACACTTCCCTAAGATATTCCGTGTAACACAACTTAAAAATAGTGTGCATACATGTACTTCAACCCTAATCAAGAAAAAGTGTATTTCAAATGACTCAGTTTGTATCATGTAAATCGAACTTCTTTTTGTACAGTCATGCATCATTAGTAGATCATACCCAAAAGTTCCTTCTCCGACTTTGGCGAGCTTCTCATACTTTGATATCTCCGCGCAAAACGGGAAATATTTCACGTCTGAAGGCTTGAGGGGCCCAGCTTTGCCGTCTGCAGGCCCTCCTCTCCCATGATGGGAACGCTGGGGAGCCGGTTTAGCAACGGCTGTTGCCCCACTCATCTTTTCTAGGACGTACGAGCTTCTTTAAATTCTAGTATAGTAAGTACAGTTGGTTGAGTTTTTCTCTTAAAGCTTCAGATCTAAACTTTGACCTTTCTAATTGCTCACGTGAGCATAATGTGACTGACCAAGGACGGACACAGAAACTTCTAAATTTGGTAGTTTACTTGAGGTTTGGAAGTCTTACCGAGTGTTTCATTGTTTTCCTGAGGATACAGCACTTTGTCTCGGAGCTCTAGAGCACTAGCAAGCATGTCGAAGAACACCCGCGAGGCGAACTTTAGGAAAGTTGATATCGATGAGCTCGACGAGGAGCAGTTTAGAGACGATCAGGAAGGCGATGATGACCAGGGGGTTGATCAAGTCGGACAGAGAGAGTCTGAAGTCAAGAAGTTGACATCATCATATCCTTTTATATGATTGTTAATGGGTTTTGTATACACACATACTGGTAATATGCTATTATACAGGGTTAGATGTTGATGACTAGAGAGGTGTATAGACAGAAGTTTGGAGGTGTGCTCAATTGTCTTTCCTATATAGAATATAGACTGGATGTATATATTGTGTGTATAGTGTGAGTGTTTTAATTTCTTTGACTGATGAGCACAGGAAACAATGTAGATGCTCTTAAAGTGGCACTTACTGACCCGCCAGCAGGTTCAAAGGACAAATCAGTTAAGGTAAACAATTTCAAAAGGCAAGTATAAAGACTTAAAATGACAGTGTGCGTGTACATTTTTGTATCTGAGAGAGAGTAATTGGTGATGGAGATGGAACAGGTGGGTTATGATAGATGTCAAAGAAGGGGCAGGCAGCTGTAGGTATCTAGCAGTAAGGTACCTCGCCTACTTTATCTTTGTTTCTTCTTCTTCCCCCCCCCCTCCCCCCCCCCCCCCCCCCCCGTTTTATCCCATGGTAGTTGTGTAACTTTTGATTAATCAATTCCTTGTTTAGTAGAAAAGTTAAGAGCCAACCATACGATTTATAATGAAGTGTATATACAGTTGTTCCCTCAGGCTTAGTTAAATGGATAGTAAAATGTCTAAAGAGGACTGGACATGAGATAAATAATTGTGTGGGAGGACTTGAAGAGGAGAATGAAAGTGTGACACTTAAGTAAATATTCTAATTTCTTCTTAAATTGCAGAAAATCAATAGCCCTATTGTTTAGCATGCTTGAGGTGATTGTAGTTGTGGAGGAAGATGGTGGCTGTTTGTATAGCATGTGTGAATACTGGTGTGTTCATACATTGGCCTTGCAGTAAACATGTTTGATATAGTAGCACGCGGGGTGTGGTAGGGAGAACTATTTGCTGCCACATTGATTCCATACACCAGGATGAAGTGAAAGGGCTTGGAACAAGCAAGCAAAATGGATGCCTGTGTCTGATAATTAGTGTTTTGAAAGGGAGTTCTATAATATATATATATCCAAATGTTGATTATTTGACGTTTTTCCAAAGATGTATTTGAAATAATTATGTTCAGTAGAATTTTAAAAGTTCTTCTCTCACATTTTGTGCATGAGATCAGTGTTGTCTCACACCAGTGTTGTCTGCTTGCTAAGACTACAAGTTTGTATATAAATTGTGTATTATGATTTAGCAATAGTATCAGGGGTGCCATCAAGTGCTGTTATACTTTGGTTCATGTATTGTATTCATGTTGCTTGTCACTCCTCTGGACTTGCAGGATCGCAACTTCTCCACAGTGATGGATGTCCTCACACGATTCAGGGCCACTGAAGTTGAGAAGGCGGTCAACTCCCTCAATACGAACCAGATCGATGTACTCATGAAGTACGTCTACAGAGGATTTGCCCAACCCACTGAGAACTCGTGCGGGATCCTGTTGGTATGGCATGAAAAGGTGAGCTTTATTTAAAAACCCTGAGTATGCTGTAGTTTAGTTCAATATAGCTAGTATCCTTATAAGGACATGTGAGATAGCATTTCTCATATCTTGACTCCTCCCCATTCCTCCTCCTCTACCAACAAAAAAAAATTGCTTATTATTTAGGCAGTGATATTTCTTGTGGAATGTGACAGACAGTTTGTGTTATCTGAAATACTTACTTGTCCCCCGAGCCTCTCAACTGCCTTCCTTATTTTATAGCAGTAAAAGTCCATATGCTCAGCAGCTGTTTAAATTCACTCTACTTGTGTTCAGATGAACATGCCAGTTGTCATAGGACCAGTTCTCTTTCTGCTAGGCTTGTGCAGCATATGATTATATTGCCCTTCAGGCCATTTTTATTATTTATTTACTTATTATTATTGTTGTTGTTCTTTCTGTTTTCCCTCCAGGCTGTTGGTGCTAATGGTTTGGGGTGCATCATTCGAGTTCTGACCGACAGAAAGACTGTATAACAACTCAAAGTTCATTTTTTATATTAGTTCATTAAATAGGTGCGTGTTCAATTCTTACTCTCTTTTTTTTCGTAAGAAATTATTTCCAATGCATTTTTTTGTTATATAGTAAACTTCACATGTTGTATTAGTTGTTGATGGATTTGTGTCCTTCATTAGTGGCTCATTTTATTTATTTTTGTGTGTTGGAAAATGGCGTTTTAAGTGATTGTATAATACTATGGAGCGATGGCATTGTATAAACAGTGGTGGTAAGGAGCGAAATATTTGACTTGAGAAATGCTAGACCTTTATTTAGTAAGCAAGTTTAGCTGTTGACCCGAGGTTGTTGTAGATAAGGGACAGCCTTTGTGTGTGGGAGAGTGTTCTTTAATATTTAGATCTATGAGGAGGCTCAATTTGGTGACGCTGCTGAATGTTGTATAGTATGAAAAAACAACATGTACTTATTGGGCTCAGGAACAAGGGAAAATGAGTGCACACACACACACACATACCTACCTAGTCCGTTGTTTGGCACCAACTATGCTATGTACATTGTGTTCTATAATCCTCCTCCTCTCCCAATAAGCAGCCCATGTAAAATGAATCATGAAACAATATTTTAAAAATAAATTATATGCAATTAAAAAATTGAAAGCCAATGCAATTGAGTTAATGTCTCCGTGGGTTTTCCTTGGGCGTGGTCTCAGAGCTGCTAGATCCGTGCTTCTGTTCCCTCTTCCACATAATGATGGTTCCCTGCACCAAAGAAAGTATACAAGCAGATTACTGAGAAAGTATACAAGCAGATTACTGAGAAAGTATACAAGCAGATTACTGAGAAAGCATACAAGTGGATTACTGAGAAAGTATATAAGTGGATTACTGAGAAAGTATACAAATGGATTAACTGAGAAAGTATACAAATTAACTGAGAAAGTATACAAATAGATTGAGAAAGTATATAAGTGGATTACTGAGAAAGTAAGGTCTTGTGGGGTGGATGTTGTTCTATGTACTCAAGAAGACTTAGGGCTGCCATGCAAACAGATCATAATGGTGTGCTGTCATGAGCAGTAAACATGGAAGTTGGTGACTGAAACAGATGTTTGTGTACTTATGCACTAAGCAGGCATAGCCAGCCGTGCAAGCAAAGCTTCTAAGCTCCTGGAGCCGCAGGAGAACAGGCCTTTCCTTACAGCTAGTGGTGTGGGCACCCAAGTCCCACCTGGACCATTGCTGTTTCATGAGAAAAGGCCTTGAATTTGTACCCCAGAAAATGCCAGGTACCCAATCACAGCTGGGTGGACTGCACGCGCACGCGCACGCACGCACGCACGCACGCACGCACGCACGCACGCACGCACGCACGCACGCACGCACGCACGCACGCACGCACGCACGCACGCACGCACACACACACACACACACACACACACACACACACACACACACACACACACACACACACAAGGTTGCACTCACATCTGCATCACAGGAGGCCAGCAAGCTCTCATCATAGGTCCAGCACACACAGAGGGTGGGGCTGGAGTGACCCTGCAGTTTGTTCACTAGAACACCGCTCTCCACGTCGTAGAAATATACACTGCCATCCTCACCACCTGACACCACACAGGCACCCTACACACACACACACACACACACACACACACACACACACACACACACACCACATGGATAGGGAAAGGTATGGGGTTGAAGTCTAACATCACAATCAAAGAACTGGATTGGAACAGTGACAAACATGATAGAGAAGTGTGAGTCAGAATGTGGAGTGGAGATTTAAACGGGGAAATGGGAATGAAAATTAAAGGACTGGATTGGAACAGTGACACATGATAGCTTGAAAGTCAGAATGTGGAGTGGAGATTGGAATAGGAAAATGGGAATGAAAATGGGGAAACATGGGTATAAAAAGGGCAGAAAAAAGAATTCAGAATGTAGAACTCTCCCCCTATCTATACCTGGAGAAAGCTCATGAGAGGGCAGAAGGCACTGCTGAGCGGCTGACAAGACTGAGGCACTGCAAACTTCCTCTTGAGGTAGACAGAGTTATCATGGAGAGCTCTGTAGAGTCTCATGAACCCGTCCTGACAAGAGACCAGTAGGCTCGGGTCTCGTGCCTCTCTGTTCACCCACGTGCGATACGATATACTAGTCACACTGTACCCAGTGGCCACCACCACCCTGGCAGAGAAACAGACTTTAAATAAAATTTAGCTACTGTATGTTTGTACATGGGATGACTGTACATAACATACATCCACACACACATACATACATATGTACACACATACACACATACATACATCCACACACGCATACATACATCCACACACACATACATACATCCACACACACATACATACATACGTACACATACATACATCCACACAAACATACATCTACACAAACATACATCCACACACAAACATACATACATCCACACACACATACATACATCCACACACACATACATATATATGTACACACATACATACATGCAGCAGTACCCAGAAGTGGAAATATTGGCTTCTTACAGTATATTATTTAGTTGGCAATAAAAAACAACAACAAATAAACAAACAACCACTGATAAAATTGTCTCACTGTGCATTATATAAATTCATTCATTTTTTCCTTTCCTTCATACTCCTATGTATGTATGTCTACCTGATTTCAACATGCTTGGCTTACTTGTGGTTGTTCAATACAATAGCACCAGGTAAAGCTGAACTACCCACAATAAATGTGCCATGTACATGTGTTCTAGATTTAGGAATTTATACATACGGAGTATCTTTTGGCAGCTAGCCTGACAATTACTGTAACTATGACAATCAGCATGTGCTAATTGAAACCTGCAACTTCAACTATATTAGATAAGCCAGTAGTTCAACCAGCCTCCAAATTTACAGGTGTTAAACAGCAAATTAACATTTGTTTTGGAAGCGGGGGGGGGGGGGGGGGGGGGGAAAGAAAAAAAGAGAAAAACAGGAAGAAAAAAAAAAGAAAGAAAAAAAGAATTATTTTATAACTTTTGCCATACCGTTTAGACCGGGAGAGCTTCCATGATATCTTGTCAATGATGAAGGAATAAATGGACCCCTGGGATTAAGAAATAAAACTAAATGAATAAAATAATAGTACATGTAATAACAGATAATATAATAACAATAACTAGCAAGAACCTGCTTGATATACTAACTTGTTCACATTAAGAACGCAGCAGTGTAAGATATTCTCACCCATTCTTATTATCCTCTGCCACTGGTTCAGTCACATCAGTTCACTCACTTCCTCATTTACTTTTCTTTATTCACACACGCACACACACACACACACACACACACATCACTATCTTCCTGCCAGAGCCATTCCATCTCTTATCCTCATCCCTCCCTCTCCTCTCTTTATCCTTTTCTTCTGTCGTTCTCAGTCACTCTACGGTTATGGACTAATCCTTAAAACTTTCGCTATGATTACCTCACCAGTTTCACCTGCTTTTTAGCTACAATATAGTCGTCGTTTCCTTAATTGGCTTCCTTCGTGACAACACTTTACCCATTCAATCTGTGGCGATGCTTTACTAACACAGCATGGCTATAATTGAAGTTATACGTAAATACACACAGTCATTGTTACTGTCACACAAGGATCTTATCATATAGATAATAATAATAATAATAATAATAATAATAATAATAATAATATTGAATGCACCCACCTTGCTATCACCCACCCACAGCTGCGAGCCTGTGGGTTCAAGGGTCATGCACAAGACTGCTCCGGCAGTCTTGCAATTTCCACCCTTTACCAGCTTCCCAGTGGAGACATTGTAGAGTTTGACCAGTCCCTTGCTATTCCCCACCTGATAAACCACACCCACACACACAGAGTCAAGGAAAGACAACACTCGAATTGTGAAATGGATTCAATCGACTATTCCCTAAAATAACAATCATAATTGTAATAACAATCATAATTGATTCTATTGTTACTGAGGTTGGTTTCCTTTGCATTTTTCATTTGTAACTCAAATAATACAATTGAGATTCTGACCAATAAATATATAATGGGGTATATGATATCCATTTCCCGACTTTACCTCTCTCTCTCTTTTTCTCTACCCCCACAACCTTCCTCTCTCTCTTTCTCTACCCCTCAACCTTTCTCTCTCTCTCTCCCTCCCCCTAAACCTTTCCCCATCCTTCCTTTATATCAAAATTTAGAGGATACAATAATGAGGTTGTTGTTCTGAGGGTGAAAGCGACAAGACAACATCTTAGCTGCAGAGTCCTTCAGTTCTCTCACGCAGCGCCCGCTAGCCACCTCCCACAATCGACACGTGCCATCGGAGGATGCCGAGGCAATGAAGTCATTGGCGACAGACCAGTCAAAGTCGTTGACGGCGTCCGTGTGGCCTCTGAGCGTGTGCAGTAGAGAGGGCGGGTCCGAGAGGAGGCTGAACAGGCAAAGAGTGCCGTCTGCAGAGCAACTGGCCAACCTCGTCTTGTCGTCGTGTGGGAACTGAATGTACATGACTACAACAAACAAACAAACAAACAAAAGAACATCATACAGAATTAGAACAGTGGGTTGCCCATTAGTGTGGCTCAGTGGTAGAGCTCTTGTGCATTAAGCAAGCAGTCCTGGGTTCAATCCTAGGTGATGGCAATTTTTTTTTGTATTGGTTAAAAAAAAAAAAAAAAAAAAAAAAAGCCTGTGAAGGAGAGAGAATACATCTAATGTGATTATTATTTCAGATGTCAGAAGTCTCTGTAGTTGTTTAGGTTAGGGGTACTGTTACTACACAGCATCTCACTATTAAAACACCAGAGAAGGAGAGAGAATAAATCTAATTAAAAAATACACACACACACACACACACACACACACATATATATGTATATAAATTGTAAAGGGGAGATGGGAGATGTCCTGCACATATATACAAGGGTACCTGTACCGTGAGTAGATCAAATATAACACTAAAGTGACCCCTTACCACTCACGCAGACACTGGTACACAATAATGCAATACTTACCCACACTCGTACACTGACCACACCCACAAATGCCACACCCCCACACCTGGTCCCTTGTGTTTGTCGAAGATGTGGTGCATGCCGCAGAATGCGTAGTACTCTGCTAACGTTGAGTTGCCAGCGAGAGCCCTGTACCAAGAATCACAACATTATAACTAGTAGAACAGAGACCACACCCACACAAAAGACCACACCAACAAAGAGACCACACCTACCTGCTAGCATCGGCCGACTTGGTCGGCACGAGTCCAGAAGAGAGGAAGCTACCACTGGGTCGCAGAGATCTTTGCGGAGTTGTCAGGGAATCCATGATGGGAAGGGACTCCATGCTCTGGTGAAGACTCTAATTAGAGCACATGCGAATAAACCATAAAAAATCATTGTTCAGACGTTGCATTCATTAACATCTCAAACGCTGGGATGACTTCAACTACAGCTATACTTCAGTGAAATGGACCGTCCCTTATAAATAGCTAATAGATTGCTAGCATGTTTGGAGGTGTGGTGTTGACAGACAGAGACAGACAGAATGAATGAATATGTAACATTTTGTGCACACATGTGCTGAGAACTCCATTCACAACACATGTATTCACAACACATGTATTCACAACACATGTATTCACTCTTGTGTATCACACACGCATATATCACACACACAAGCTGTCTTGATTTCCATTATTACTCACATGTCTGGACGAGCCACGACAACTGCCGTTGCTACGTGACCTGCAGGGAAACCAAACAAATACATCATAAGAAACCCTTTACCTCTCCCCAACCAATAAACTTTCAATTTTCAAAACGGACTACAACAATACTACTACTCAGCTTGTATAGAAAACAGCTCTCAATATACCACCACACAGTTTACTGTACCGATACGTACACACCCTCAAGCCCTCATTTGACCACACCCCTTACTTGGCAGTGATCCAGTTATTGCCTTAACCTTAATGAGCCACACCCACACCCACACACCCACACATCTGTGTGAAGAAAGAACATAGTCCAAGTATCTTTGGAACTAGAAAACAATAAATATGATCTTCAAGAAATTATAAATCTTTATTCAGTAACTGTCCACAAAATGGACAAAAATTCTACAGAATTAGTTGTTGCACTTGACGAGGTGAATATCCCATTCATACTGTCATCTCGTAGTTTTTACCCCTTAAATTTAAGTACCGCTGAAGAAGACATAACTTCAAAATGTATTGCATAACATAAGAACAGAAAATTTTAGTCTCTCCAATCAAATTAAAGGAAAAAAAATCAGAAAACCCACGGCAACAGCTAGCATGCATGCAAAGCTGACTCGCGCTAGCCCTTAATGTTTGTAGTATTACTTATTTTTGTCCAGAGATCCGTATTTAGATGCCAGCACCAACAGGCGTCTCTTCCTGTACAATTCCCTGATGTCTGTGTTCACGCTCTGCTTGGCTCCATCTTGCAGAATCTGGTTCCTCCGCCGAAGGTATAACATCCCTAGTGAGGGAGAGGAGAGAGAGAACATCCCAAGATGAATGCAGCAATTCCCCGACATGACCAGTGAGGTGATATACAAGTTAGTAACAAACTAATAGTCCATTCTCAAATACTCACATGCATACACATTTAAAGCACACCCCTCACCTTTAAGTACAATACACTGACGTTTAAGGTACAGAATTACTCCAATGACTACACCAATTACTCCAGATAACAAGGAACAGGGACTTAGCTTCCTTTTTTTACAACAGTGTCTCGTCAGAAAATAAGCTTACAATAACCTATAGTTCAATAAGTTGCAAGATTCTGCGTGCACTATAGCATAGGCCACAGCACCAGTAAACTCCTGCAATATTGTATTTCTGCTAACCTAGGATTATTTGTGAACAAAAAAAAAAAAAAAAAATGTGTACGTAAAATTGTAAGTCTAGCAATATAATGAACCAGTGAAAGGTGACCCTTGGGAGTGTTGTCCACACCTAGTGCTATTATCAGTAGTCACACTAGAATGTAAAGTAGTTACAACCGGAAGTATTCACACTAGAAGTTAAACGATAAATATCACCATCCAGACCTCAAGTATATGGTACTATTTCAAGCATAACTATCTCATATTCTTCATTGAAACGGAACAGTACACTGTATTGTTATCTTTGATTGAACCTATTGAGGGAGCCAGTGAGGAAAATCCACTTGAGGAAACTGAAGCAAACTTAACACTGGCTAGAAAATGTTTCAGCATGTTGAAGAAATACTTCTACGTGCTTCAGGTACGTCCAAATATTAAGGATAGAATATTAGTATTCTCTTCTAAGCAACCTACTGTAATCTCAGAGCTCTAGACTGCTGTTGCTTGGTCTTATAGATAACTTACGGTGGTGGTGCGGGAGAGGACGGTGGGAATTGTAGCTGGAATCCAGAGCCACTATCCTCTGAGCCAAATTCATGGCGTCTATAAGAATTGAAGCAGTGAACACGCACAAATTAGGCGACAACAACTCTCTGCTTACCTCTATTCATAGTGGACATTTCGTTTCTAAATGGAGCGCACTGTAAACAAGGTCCACGTGGATCTGAAGCAGAGTTAGAATAATGGCTTCAATATTTTCGGCTGAGTACTTGGAGCAGGAAAAATTGAGCAAGACTAGGGAAGCTGAGAGAGAGAAAAGGGGTTTAGAACTTCGGGATAACAGTTCCAGAGTGAAGAAATATGACAGACTTAAGAAGAGGAACCGAGTAAAGGTTTGATTCCTCAGCTAAGCTCTGAAATAGATATTTTATCAGTTGTGGTTCTTGGTTTTGGCTTTGAAGAATGTGGAAGATAAGAAACTGAAGCGTTTTTTAGAGAACAGTGACTCTGTGGCTGAACGTGCAGCTAGGAAGGCAGCAAGAAGTGAACTTCTTCTACAAGAACAACCAGGGTAGGTCACCATATTCAGTATGACTAGCTGTGTACACAATTCTATTTTTTTAGTACTGATATTTTATTGTGTTTTGTGTCTGTAGTTTCATTGAGGCTGAAGGTATCGAGAAGACGTATAAGTTCAAGCAAGATGATATAGCCGAGGCAGTCCCACTGGCCAGTAGCCAACAGGTAAAGGGAGGAAGCAAGCATGAGTGGTATTATGCTTATGAGTCATTTCTATTATTTCACAGTTTTTTACGCTGCGGTTGGAACAGCTGGGTCCGTATTCCATCAATTACTCGAGTAACGGGCGACACCTACTGCTGGCGGGACGCAAAGGTCACGTGGCTATGCTGGATTGGCGGGACAAGCGTCTTGGCACTGAGTTTCATGTGTACGAGACCGTCAGAGACATCCAGTAAGAAAGGCTGAAGTGGCTATAATAAAGTTAAAAGCACTTTGTCATTATACAATGAAGAGATTACTATAAAATTTATCGGTCTAGGGTTCAGGTATAGGTAGGTGGACGTTACTGTGAAATATCTCTGTCTAGTGTAAAGGCAGGTAACCACATCCACAGGTTCATGCTGGTGTAAAGTTTACACTCCCTTGGTGCAACTATAACACTGAGTGTAGAGTTAACTAGCTTCATTGTGGAACTTTTTTCATAAATTCTGACTTGCCTAGTTTCCATCTCCAGGCAAAGACTGTGTACCTCCAGGGTCTTCTGCATTGATGTGGTGACATAAGATCTCCCAACCAGCACTAAGTGTGAAGTTAGTTATCCATGGACGAAATAGAGGAGTCTACAATTTAAGTGCATCATGACAGCCTACCACCAAATAGTCTTGTGTGTGTGTGCAACTCTTATATACAATAGACATGTGGTGTGAAGATTTACAGAGTACTGGTTCGTTTTCAGTTAGTAACTGTTGAATAGAGCTGGAACACATCAGGATATCCATCCAGATACCAAATTTAATTAACCTGCTGTAGGTAACTCTGTGTTTAAGTTCACAGTGGACCTCACCTCTAACTGTCATATGTTTCGTGATACAGTGCTTTTAAATGTCTAACTAATTTTTATGACAGTTCATTTAGTGTTGATGTGGGTGTGGTCTTTGTTTCCAGGTTTCTTCACAACGAGATGATGTTTGCGGTGGCTCAGAAGAAGTATGTATATGTGTATGACCACACAGGTATGGAGCTGCATCGACTGAAGGACATGAGAGATGTAAATGCACTCACCTTCTTACCGTACCACTTCCTGCTCGTCTCAGCGGTGAGGAAACTGGAGATGACAGTTTGTTGTTGTAGAAGTTGTGACGGTCTTGAGGAGTTTGTTAGTTGATGTTTGTTCGTTTGTTTGTTTGTCATGTCAATTATTAACTTATTTTCCCATAGATTTGGTGTGTTGTGCTCTTTTGCGTGATTTTTTTTTTTTGTCTTGTAATTGCAAAAGCTGCTTAGGTACTAACATGCTTTAGTACATAGTTCAATGTTGATCCTTTACCAGGTCCATTTAGGAGGCGTGCTTGTGGGTGTTCACAATAATCATGGATTTATCACTTCATAATTTCTTTCTCAGCCTTCTTTTACTCATTAGATGTATTCTCTCTCTTAAGCAAGGTCCTGGGTTCGATTCCCAGTGGCGACCAAATATTTTTAATTCTGTATTAAAAAAAAAAAAGCCTATGAAAGAGAAAGAATACGTCTAATAATCTAATAATCATGGATGTGTGTGTGTGTGTGTGTGTGTGTGCCCAGGATGATCATGGATCTCTGTGTTATTTGGACTCCTCTATCGGCCATTCAGTAACGACTCGTAGGACTGGCCTAGGTTCCCTCCACTGTATGACCCACAACCCTCACAATGGCGTCGTTCATCTTGGGCACAACAATGGTACACATGTTGCATTCAGTACTTCTCTCTCATTTCTCTTCTTTACTCTCAGGCACGGTGACACTGTGGAGTCCCAACAACCCGTCTCCTCTCGTCAAGATGCTGTGCCATCAAGGACCCCTTACCGACTTGGCCGTGGAACAAGGAGGCTGGGCGATGGTCACTGCTGGGATGGATGCCCGTGTGAAGATATGGGACATTCGCTCTGTATACAAGTAATTTAACTTGGAGATAAGATGGCTATTGTTTGAATGATTAAGCTACCTAAAGCATATCTTGATAGATGTATTCCAATAGCTGCGCTTACACACAATTGCATTGCATTTTGGGAGGAAGTCTTTTGTGTGTGTGTGTTTTTTTCCTTTTTTTTTAAAGTGTGTTATTTGATCTTGATTACGACTTGCACACATTTGTCCTGCATTTTGGGAGGAAGTGACTTTTTTTGTGTGTGTATGAATTTTTTTGTTTTGTTTTTACTTTTTTAAAGATGCGTTTTTTGTTGTTGTTGTTTTTTGTGTGTGTTTTTTAAGGCAGTGTTTGAAGGAATATGAATAATTGTCTGTGTGTGTGTGTTGCCAGGGAGTTGAAGAGTTTCCGTGTGACCAGACCAGCTGTCTCTGTGAGTGTCAGCCAGCGAGGACTGGTAGGCACTGCGTATGGAAGATCAGTGCAAGTATGGAAGGACCTCTTCCTAAAAGGATCGGAGAATCATTCTACCCTTTACCTGACTCACCAGGTCCCAGCTGATGTCAATGTATTGGAATTCAGTCCTTACGAGGATTGCCTGGGGATAGGGCATGCCCTTGGGTTCTCTAGCATCTTGGTGCCAGGTTGGTTGTTGTTGTTTTTGTTTGTTTTTTCCCCCTCAGATTCATTCTTGCACTAGAAGGTCCACAAGACCGAGAATTTATGCAATACAATAAGTCTGCCTGAGAAAGTCTGAACACTTGCTTGGTCTCCGTTGAGAAATGTAAGAGCTCAATATAAACTCCGCCCCCCTCCCCCCCTCCCTTCTATCCCCTTCTTCTTTTCATTGGGTAGTCTAGCTCTTGCTTGCACCACATCATAATTGAACGATAAGCTGCTCTACTGTTTGGTCATGTTTGTATTTTCCTCCAGGCTCTGCTGAACCCAATTACGACGCACTTGAAGCCAACCCTTACCAGACTAAGAAGCAGAGACAGGAAGGAGAAGTGAAGCAGCTGCTCGATAAGGTAAGGAGGTGGGTGGGGCTCGTGTAGTGTGAACTGTGGGTGGGGCTCGTGTAGTGTGAACTGTGGGTGGGGCTCGTGTAGTGTGAACTGTGGGTGGGGCTCGTGTAGTGTGAACTGTGGGTGGGGCTCGTGTAGTGTGAACTGTGGGTGGGGCTCGTGTAGTGTGAACTGTGGGTGGGGCTCGTGTAGTGTGAACTGTGGGTGGGGCTCGTGTAGTGTGAACTGTGGGTGGGGCTCGTGTAGTGTGAACTGTGGGTGGGGCTCGTGTAGTGTGAACTGGTGGTGACGGTGGAGAGATTTAAGAACCAAATTTGATAATTATTTTAGAGAGTAAAAAAACTTTATTTTTGTGCACATTTTGAGGAGTTAGTTTGAATAATAGTTGATACACTTGGTCTTGTTCGAATGCTATCAGTTTTTATTGCATTGATGTGTTGGCAAGTTCAAGTATGGAGGAGAAAAACTAATTTGAGTTTGTGTGTACTAAATGAATTACTTGGTATAAAAGTTGAGCATGTGATACGTGTGTGTGTGTGTGTGTGTAGATTCCGTCAGAGCTAATCAGCTTGGATGCTGGCGTTATTGCTAAGGTTCAACGCGAGTCTGGAAAGCAAGAGAAACTAGAAGAACAGGAGGAGGAAGAGGAAGAGGATGAAGGAGATGTTAAAAAGGTGTGTCAATGTAAACAATCTTGTGTTATGGTTTACCAGGAAGACTAGTACAAATGTGATGAACTTGTACAAGGCAAGGTTTTATTTTAAAGTCTTCAAGGAAACATACATGAGAAAGTTTTGATGCTGGTGGTAATCAAGCTATTTTTCTGTGAGGGAACTTGCTAATTTCTTACAGCTTTAGCCTGCTCTACCACCAGCATCCAAAACTCCAAAAATATAATCTAAAATAATTTAAATGATGATTCAGTCATTCTCAGCTGAAGTAATTATAATAACAGCAGTTTGACCTCAGTTGACCCCTGAGGAGGACTTCAGCAAGAAGTCTGAAACATTGGGTTAACGTTTAATTACAAGAAAATGTTATTATGAATTTAAATCTGTACAGGCATGTTTCCTTGAAGACTATAAATACCTTCTTCCTCTATACACTAACGGCTGTATGATATTAGCGAAATGCAGCGATGATTAATTTTGAAATTATAGGCGAGTGACACAGTAGTAGTAATGTAAAAGAAAGCTGTAGAGGATATGGTGATTAGTCCCAGGAGACTCAGTCTTGGTTGCTCAATACATTTCTGTACATTATTTGAATGTTATTGTAATACGTTCAGGGAAGTGTGAAGCAGAAACGGCGCAGCAGAGGTAAAGGAATCTTGGGTAAGAGGTTGGCATCGAAACAGCTACAGCAATCTGAGAAAGTGAAGGTAATTTGAAGTGGTTTATTTAATTAACTAGTATTTTATTGTTTTATTTATTTAGGAGACGAGAAAGCTGCATTTCTCATCTAAAGTTGCTTCTGATTCTGTTTATGTTGCAAAAAAGAAGACGCATGTATTAGACAGATTTAAATAGCTCAATTCTTTTAATTTGTTTTTATATTCTCATTACATTATCTTTCTGTAGACAATTAAGTAACTTTCTCTCTTAGTAGACTAAATTTCTTTCTATGAGACACTTTGGTCCGACCTTCGACTCAAAAAGGTCCACGGACCAAATCATCTCAAAGAAAGAAATTTATTCTACTACGAGAGAATTAATACTGTACAAATTAAACTTCAATACTACAATAAGTTCAAAACAAAAAAAAAGGATCATTATCTTTACTTATATGAGAGAAATAGTTGTGTTGTTTTGGTTTAGAGATTCCAGACATTTTTAGTTTTAATTATTCACGCTTAAAAATATTTGAATGCTTAGCTTTAGTCTTTTTCCATAGTGATCCTAAGATTTTGTTTGTTTTTAGTATTACTTCAATATCATGTGAAAGATTTAGTTATACTATCAATTGACTAAGTTTTTTAGACTTTTAGATTCTCAAATTCTTTGATGATGAGACTTGTTGAGTAATTTGTATTAATTGTCTATAGGTTTACTTTATTGTATCTTCACTTGCCATGGTTCAGGCTACAATTAAGATTTGCTCAGTTTTAACTTGTCCTCCAATCTACTGGTAGTTTTTTTTTTGTTTTTTTTATTTCTGTCTTCTAAAGAATAGTTCTTTCATTTTATTCTTACCAAAATTAAAATACCCCAAAAAACTGAGGGGTTTAGTGAACTAAAACAACAGAGTTATAGTGAAGCCGTAATAGTCTCCGTAACATATCTTTTTTAGGCAACATTCATACATGTTCGTACCATAACCCGTGCACCGTTACAAAGTTGGTCCATCCCAATGTAGTGCGGCTTTGGAAAAGGTAGTTTTAGAAGAGAGGTAACCGCCCACTTAGAGGTGGGGCCTCCTGTGCATGGCTGGGAATCCCAAGAATGTCCTAACAACATCGCAGTCACAGAGCTGCAGGAGTTGTGTGGGACAACTAATTACGTACAATATAAAGTAAAGCACATAGCATCAGGGGATGCGCGAACGCAGTCCCCCACTACCAAAAATTGCGCATCCGAGTTTCCCACGTTTGGGGAAATCGCAGGCTTCAACCAAGCAAAGTGCAATGCGAGGTCTCCACCTGGAAGAACCGCCTCCTTGATCACGGTATCCTCTATGCCAGGTAAGTTAACTTAGCATGGCAAGTCACCAGTATTTATATTGTCTAGTCCCTCGAACAGGTCAGTGGCTTTCAATGAATAACATTATTTAGAGTTGGAAAAGATCGCGCACTAACCTTGCTTACGCGCGCTCGATCGGTCGATCAAATAGGCGGCGGTTTTACCTCGGTAAGGGGTTGACATAACTTAAGAATTTTGGGATCACAAATCTCTACTCTCGGTGAAGGGTTTGTCCTGGCGAGATTCTTCCTCTCTGTTTCAATGGGATAGAATGCCTTTTCCATAATTTACACAGCATACCCCCCTCATTTATGTATCTCATAGTTTATACTAGGTCTGCTTAATGTCAAAAGGTGGTGGTCCCTGAAAAGATAACAATATTACTGGGGGAAAAAAAAAGGGTTTTGTGGAGTAAGAAGAGGGTCAAAGGCTAAGGAAGACATGGAAGTGAGACAACACATACACCACATTCTGTCTGTCTGTGTGAGCCTCACCTAGTCCACCCTTAGTTGTACCACTAGCCTACAATGAAGAAGCCGCTATACTCAACCTGTCATTCAGCCAGTCTAACTTTCACGGTGGTGTGTTCTGCTTGCTGTGGCTAAGCAATCCAATTTTCAGGATCTCTCAACTGCTCCTGCTGTAGCGATCATTATTACTGAGTGTAGTCCGGCAATTATTCCTCCGTTATCTATCTTCTCCAGCAGTTCGTCCTCCATTATCTATCTTCATGTCCTTAATTAATTATCTTCAACTGGTGAAGTGTGTGAAGGGATGAGTTGGTGCGATCAGAGATTACTCCAAACATTGGGACAGTGGCTAAGTCTTCAGCAAAACCTTGGCTCTCCATCTGGTTACCTTAGAAACTTGTTGACTAAACTTTCACTCCGTGCACCCCCCCTGCAACTCCAACTAGGCAGCTTATGTGCATGTGGTTGGAAATTAGCTTTTTCTACAAAAATTACTTGCAGTTTTGGTTATGATTCAAAAGTAACATGTATCACGAAGTGACTGTATTTGAAATTTCCCATCTCAATTTTAGATTTGGTTATTTTACATAAAAAGCAACAACATAATTTGGTTAATTGTAGTTCAGATTTTAGTGACCATTCAAAAAATCTTGCTATCTCTTCAATAGCAGCAAATATGATACTATGTTTAATTTTTGTTTAGAAATTTCATGAGCATTGGAATTAATTAGTTATGTACCTCAGTCCCAGGCATTATCCACACTGCTAGCTACCAAATGTCTCAAGTTCACCATTAGACAGGCCTTCTTCTCAATGAACAAAAGACTTGTTAGAATAACTTGTTTATTTGCCTTCAGCTAAAATTTAAAACAATGCGATCAATTCCTAAGTAACTAGTGATTTCTTTTTTGATCTTTTAAGAATTTCTACGACTTTTGGGAGGTTCTATATTATTTTCAAGTACAGGATGGTACAGTGTCTTCAAAGTACAAGTTGAGTTGAGCTCAGCTAGCTAAATTTTTGTCATTAGCTATGATGATATTTTAGTTTGGTGATTTAAACATGGAACTGACTTAAAAAAAAATGCTTTGTAAATTTAGTTCAATTTTTTTTTTGGTTCACCGCTACGCTGGGAATGGGTCTGGGGACATGGCCATACCAAATTTGTTCTGCCGCACATATATTGCGGCGGTCAATTACCGTTAGCAAATTACCGGGAATAGCCCTCCTCAACCACAAATAGAAATTCCTATGCGTGTCACGCCACCCTTTCCAATGCTAGGTTTAGCAATAATGGCAAATTTGCGGTAGAAATTCAGGTATAAAGGAGGTGGGGCACTCACCACTTCCACATTCCTCCAGAACAAATTTTGTATGGCCATGTCCCCAGACCCTCCGCACTTTGCCGTTACGTGGGTCTGGCTACGCCAGACTATCCTTAACATGGATCAATATAAATAATTAATTTCAAGTGGTGTGAAGGATGTGGTAAAATATGATTGTGGTAAAATTTGATTATAAAAGTGAAAAGTTTGTGAGAAAAAAAAATACAGCTGCCAGCAGTATAACCGAAATTAACAAGTCAAAATTTATTGGAATGAGGTAAAGTGTCCTCTCGTACATTATCACTGCTGTCTGAGGTTGTACTGGTATACACGTTTAGAATATTCGACTTCCTCTTCCATCCCTCCCACAACAACAAACTTCCGATCTGAGAGAGAGACACAAGCCAAGCTATGGCGTGCGTGCTGTAGGTCTGCCACTTTCAGCCATTCGTTGGTGCCTGGGAAGTACATGTGGATATCCTTCTTGGTGGAGTGCTGGTCATGTCCACCCACTGCCAAAAGGTGACCTTTGAAAGTCACCGCCCCAGCATCGTCAAGCGGAGGGTCAGGAATAGTCTCCCATTGACCGGTGCCGTTCATGAGGTCTTTTAAAGAAGCGGAAAAGACAGGCTTACGTCTGTCTAGTCCGCAGCCTCTAGAGGTGGTGACCAGGTACCAGATGGTGTTGGTGTTCCCTACGCGGTGGTAGCACGACTGGAGGGCGTAGGCAGGCTGAGGCAGAGACGGCAATGCCTGCCACACCCCTGGGCTGTCGAGGTCTAAGACATCCACGCGATCCAACGGCGCTCCATTAAATCCACCAGCGACTATCAGGAAGTTCTTGTATCCGATGGCGACCGCGTCGCACCTGGCAATGGGCAGCTGTCTCTCCTTCACCTGGACCCAGGACCCGTCTTTCCATTCCGTCACATGACTGCTATATTCATCTCTGGACGGATTATACCCCCCCACCAAGAAGAGTTTGTTCCGAACGATGGCCATGGCAAACTGCTCGTAGCTGTAAGCGGGAAACTCCTGCCACTTCTTGGATCGGAAGTCAAAGCAGAAAATTTTGCGCATGTTCTCCACAACTGACATTCCTCCGCCGTACAGGAGGTAGCGCTGGTCGTAGACGACACACTGGCCGTAGTGGAAGCCGGATGGCACCTCGTTACACAGTAGATAGAACAGGGGCAGCTTCACTACTACCCCGCTGTCTACCTGTAATTAAAGAAAAGGTGAAGTAATTTAGTATCAGTAAAAACATTCCTAGCTTGACTTATCATCGGTGGAATGTTCCTGTTTACAAGAAACTTCATTCTTTGAGCCCTAACCTATTTATAGTACACACAAATGCTGTTTTATGGAGCATTGGGATGTTGATTTGACAGACTGATCTGGTTTCAGATGTGGATTCAAAGGAGTGTCAACCCAATGACAACTAACATTCAGTACCTGGTCAGAATATAGGCTGGTTAATATGTTGATGCTGCTGCTGCTACTACTACTACTACTACTACTAATATTGCTACTACTACTGCACAACAACTACTACTAATACTATTGCTGCTGCTACTACGACTACTACTACCACGATAACTACTACTACCACTACAGAGTCACAAATCATCTCATAACTTCTCAGTCACTTTAGCTTGTTTTAAATTCACTCTTGTTACTTTTTACCTTGTACTTATCCTGAAAAACAAAAAACAACAACAAAAAACTACTACTACTACTACTACTACTACTACTACTACTACTACTACTACTACTACTACTACTACATTAGTACTACTACCACCATTACAGGCACACATTCCGTACCATACACGTGGTGTACTGCTGTGTGAAGGAACTAGAACTCGGGCTGTGACTGTTCAACAAGTCCTCCAACATTATCAACTTCTCCTACAAACACACACACACACACATACAAACAAACAGACAATTCACAATACGATAGATAAGTGGGCAGGCATACCGGTGATGTGCCACTACCACTCATCAAAACCACACCCACCAATAGCCTAATCTAATACATACTATGCACTAATATAATGTAACAAAGTGTCGGACTTAGTGAGTGATCTATATTCTACCTACCCTCAGGAGTTGAGCTTCAGATCTGAGGCCATTGTTCTCGCTCTCCAGGGACAGGGCTCTTTGCTGCAGAACAAAGAAAACTACAAATAAAGTGTATCCCCGCCTCCAAGCTACGTATAATAATTACCAGGGATATCCCACTGTTCTACTAATGATAGGACAGAAGACTAACCTACTGTTCAATGATGTGGTGTGAGAAGCTAAATAAACATGGCGTGAACAAACCAAATATCTGGTAAAGGGTGTTCCAGTGTCATGGTAACCACTCGAACCCTCAGCGCTACTATCACTATAGCTAGTTATAACAAAGTCAAACTCGTGCAATAGAAACAGAAATACAAAAGCTGTCATTATAAGAGAAGCTGAACACGCAAGAGACACTCATCGGTAGTTTCTACATGAAATTCCAACTCCAGTACTCGGTAAACTACTTCAGCATAAGCAAGCTACAGCGTTATTTCACTTTCCTCGTGCTATTTCAATTGAACAGCAATTTCCCCCGTACTTTTTGAATGGGCAATTGACACGCCGTACTATTATCTCAAAAAGATGCCTGAATAAAAATTAAAAAAAGTAGCATGATAAAAGGCTTAAATTGCCATTCTGAGTAAATTATACCTAATTCAATGGTTAATTGTGTAATCTGCAAAAATCAGAGCATGAAAACAAAACAAAAAACAACAGACAAAATGACCACTATAACCTTCTCGAGCATGTGCGCCGAGGGTTAGTTAAATAGCTACATTAGACACCAGCATAGAGAGAGAAGGGAACAAAAAAAAAATCACAAAGACCACAAAATAATACTAAATATAATTTCTCACCTTGAGGAAATCAATGTCACTCTTCAGTAACCCACTCTCCTGATTCTACACACACACACACACGCACACATGCACACACACAAACACACACACAATAATCAAACGTCACTACAAGAACAAAAAGTGACACATATTAACACATTCTCAGAAGTATTACAGAATTAAAAGAAAATCTGACCAGTCACCGGGGATGTACTTGCACAAGTGCTAACTCACCCACTCATTACTTCATACTACACATACATAGCCATAGCCATAGGAGTGTGGAGTAAGGTAAAGGGTCTGCTAATGAACAGAACCACTTTAAAGTCATCATCTCGTGTGTGATAGTCCACCTTAAAGAACCAATCCCCCCCCCCCCTCTTCGTTAAAAAATCTATTTCCAGTAAAGGATTCATACCTTAAGGCAATTTGTCAATCAGATCCATACAAGGATATACCATTGCCACACTCCTAGCAACACACGCCTACTACTGACGCATGTCACTATGACCACCCCTTACCGGCCTTCAACCACACCTGTTCTTCCAGTAGAACTATCGTCTTCTGTCTGTCCGCGCTCAGATCGCGTTCCCTGTCCAACTGTGGCTGCAACCGTTCCACGCGACTCTGAAGGCTAGCCCTCTCCACCTCCAAACTCTGGATGCGACCCTGGAGAGAGAGAGAGAGATACGTGTGTTGAGATATTGTGAAACCGTGAATGATTGATAATCTCACCAGCAAAATAAACCATGTTGTGTCACAACCACATACTCGCGACCGCTACGCAAACAGCGTCCATTTGCTTAAAGAAATATTTTATCTCAATTCGAATGCCAAAGATCCAGTAAGGCTCGAGTTTATCTTTGAATCAAAATGTAAAGTTTTTGTTTGAGATAATGCGATTTCCCATACACGGACATTTTCCTGGAGTAAATCCCTGACAGAGAAAAGATATACTTACAAATGTTGCCAGTACAGTTAAAGGTAGTAGAAAGGGAAAAAAAAAGGAAAAAAAAAGCACCTGGTAGTCACCAGGTAAAATCCATTCTTGACCTCATATCACTGCTCACACATCTTCTCAAGACACGCCCCTCCTCACATCGCAGCCCGCCATGATCCCACAGCACACCCACTCACCTCAAAAGTGACCTCCGCACCGTGCAGTCTCCCAATCTCCTCGTCTTTCAAGGTGAGCTCACCCTCGACTCTTCGCCTCATCTCTTCCAGGAGACGGTTGTTCTCCCCTAGAATCAGATTCCGAGACTCCAGGTCCTTTACAGAATCCTCCAGCTCTACCACTCGACAGCGAAGTTGGCTAAGCTCCACCTCCACAGAACTGCTAGGGGGCTTGCTACCGTTCATCTAACCCACACATACATATACAAACTATTTTATAAAAAACTTGGAACTCAAAGAAACCAGAACTTAGCAGTCTAAAGATGTTGAATTTTCAATTAAAATTCTTTCCCCAACTTCTCTTATTGATCTTACACTTGTCCTGTGATAGTAAGTGTAATAATAAGTCATTATTGTTGTTATTACTATTCTTATTACTATTATTATTACTACTACTATTATTATTGTTGTTGTATAAACAATCTTCTACTTACATTCGGGCTATAGTCAAGGGCTACTGGGGAACAATATATATATATATATATTTTTCATGGTTAGTAATCTCAATGGGAGCCATGGAACTATAGGCTAGAGCATTAGTAGTCTTTACCAATGGGAGCCATGGAACTATAGGCTAGAGCATTAGTAGTCTTTACCAATGGGAGCCATGGAACTATAGGCTAGAGCATTAGTAGTCTTCACCAATGGGAGCCATGGAACTATAGGCTAGAGCATTAGTAGTCTTTACCAATGGGAGCCATGGAACTATAGGCTAGAGCATTAGTAGTCTTTACCAATGGGAGCCATGG